>JAABUU010000277.1_pt1 | contig 125305 bp, 148 predicted proteins | sample 5559301 | NCBI WGS metagenome assembly JAABUU01 (sample SAMN10711884, study PRJNA513360) | rock metagenome | isolation source: Antarctica rocks | place: Antarctica: Victoria Land, Richard Nunatak white | reverse complement strand
ATTACTATTTAATTATTCAAATATTAATAAATGATTAATCAAGATTAAATTGAATTTAAGAATTTTCTGTTTATCAATGCTGTTATTTACAATTTTAGATTATCAATACCTTAGCTCAGGAAAGCGGAATTATGCGCAGAGTCGCGCGAGCTCGCGCGACCTATGTTATGATGATCGGAGGGGTCGCGCGACCTTCGAGATGGGTCGCGCGACCTGTAGTCTCCACGGAAGGCTCGACTGATCAGTAAGCCAAGCAGGACGTTGCCGGCGGTGCTGACAGGTTGCGCTAGAGAGTGAATCCCAGGTGGTCGACTCAAGTACCTTAAGATACTAAAGAAGCTTACCAAGCTTTCTCGGTATCTCAAGTTCAACATTCCGCTGCACGAGTAGTATAAAATATTACGGCCTGCCTCCGGACAGTCAATATTCCAGAACTACATAGTTGCCACAGTCATTTTTTGTTGGAAATTGTTGAGAATACGGTACAGTAGTTGGAACCTTCGCCTCATACTCAAGGACCCCCCAGTACCAATTTCCACCAATCATAAGGCCGCCAGTGAGGCTGAATAAGCTTCCATATTAGGCAATAACCAACGTTTGGTGCAGATTAGCTGAAAGGCCTGGATCTACCAAATCACCTCTCAAATCACCTTCTTTTCTCCACCAACATCGCTACTCTCCACCAAATCCTACTTCTTACCTCGTCGGCGACCTCTACAGTACTGTACATAGACACGTCTTCAACGCTGCGCTCAACGGTGAAGATTGAAGAAGCTCTCGACCTGCAATTCGGCCTAAAATGATCATCTTGACACGGGAATTGTTCAACAAGCTCGCTGTTGCTATGAGCTTTGAGATTTTGTGGCTCTGTTGATGTTGAATAGCTTCAGAAAGGTGAGCAGGAAAATAAGTAAACAAACAGGTCAATTTGAGTATAAAATCGACATTTGTCTCGAGCAATTCCAGGTTCGTGTTCTTCAGACTTTCATCATTGACTACATCTACAGCTACATCTACAGCTACATTTACAGCTACATCTACGACTACATCATGTTCAGCTCTAATACTTTCTCTACCGTGACCTTTGATCCTTCTTCTGATGTTAGCTATCAAACTTCCGGCAGTTCTACACGTTATCGAAGCTTCGTTCAAACCTCTATCTACGTGAATTTACCTCAACCAATTGACTTTCTCGTCAAAAACGAACCTGATATGAGCTTCGAAGATTTCGTTCTAGTCGAACAACACGAATTCATCTTTTCGAATGCTAATGGTGCGAAGAAGAGCTTTCAAAGCTTCGCCTTTGAGAATATCAGTAACATCGACGTCATCGACACAGATAATCTCTTTGACTTCTGGTTTGACGTCTCACAGACTACAATAAACACTACTGATACGGATGAAACTATTGCCACGGTCAGAATCACCTTCAGAAAGCGCATTTCTGTGAAGGCTCTTCGCCATTTTGATCATATGACTCTTCGTCATATAGCCAAAGTCACCGATTTGCCTTTAACCACAGTGATCAACATAGCCAACGAATCAGAGACTTCCCGTCGAGGACGTGATCATTCTCAACTTATCGATACACCAATCAGAATGCGAATAATTGTCTGCATTATCGTCAGCGTCGAGGAACATCAGATGATCTACTCGAAGGTGAGTCAACATTTAGGCCTGAGTGTGACTGAAGATACTATTCGTCGAACACTACATGAGCATGAATATCATCGTCGTTTAGCTATAGCTAAGCTCTTTCTGACGAAGGATAACATGAGAAACCGGCTTGCCTTCGCTCAGTGGTGTATCGATAAGTCGAGGACGGTCACGTTCTCGACGGGAAGTCTCTGATTCGTTGGCTATGTTGATCACTGTGGTTAAAGGCAAATCGATGACTTTGACTATATGACGAAGAGTCATATGACCAAAATGGCGAAGAGCCTTCACAGAAGTGCGCTTTCTGAAGGTGATTCTGACCGTGGCAATAGATTCACTCGTATCAGAAGTGTTTATTGTAGTCTGTGAGACGTCAAATCAGAAGTCAAAGAGATTATCTGCCAGTGTCGATGATGTCGATGACGTCGATGACGTCGATGTTTGTTGAAATACGAGGTCATATGGGGCATATTGATATATTGGTTGTTGCTGTTGTTAGGAGGCTATCTAGGAGGTGGAAGGTGAAAACTCTACCAGCGGGCCCCAGCCCTACCAGCCCTATGAAGGCGGAGATTACCATCTCCCCTATTTCCAACAATGTTACTACTGATATTCTCAAAGGTGAAGCTTTGAAAGCTCTCCTTCGCACCATTAGCATTCGAAAAGATGAATTCGTGTTGTTCGACTAGAACGAAATCTTCGAAGCTCATATCAGGTTCAGTTCGTTTTTGACGAGAAAGCAGATAGAGAAAGCTATTCAGAAGGAGTGAGACTCTTTGAACGACGGTCACCAGTTGAAAAACCAGTTCGAGGTATGTATACGAAGAAACTTTGTAAAGAAGACTCAAGGTAGGTCATGTGAAGAAAGATCGGCTCTTCAGCTGCAGCTCGCCAGCCGACGCATGACGGCGCAGTCGGAAGAATTACTCACCCTGTATGAGACACAATAATGAAGTGGCTGCAAGAGATCCTCATCTGTATCGACTGGATCGGCTGCCGATGAGGGAGAGGTCTAAGCGGTTTGGTCACAGGACCGAAATAGAAACCGCAACAGGGAAATGTGAAGGAAGGAAGAAGAGAAGGCGAAGGGAGATCGATTTATGCCGTGAAAAAAGCAGCAATAGGCTGAGAGTAGATGCCTTACCCGATACAGAAGGCGCCAAACCTAGCCTAGTAAACACTACTAAAAAAATAACGGAAGAAATTACCATAGGACAAAGATGCTGCCGTCAATGATCACAAAGGGAAAGTAGCTTTTGCGCACTCCAAATGTCAGTACTTGGCTCTTAGGAGGAAATTCAACTATGACTTGGCTTACATTCCTAAAGACACGATCTGTGAGTTGCAAATGCTGCAGCTTCAAAAGGTGAGGTAAAATGTTTCTGCTCATATCCAAGAGCTACAAGAGAAGCTGCCAGCCATCTTGCGGCAGATCGAGGACGTCAAGGCTACGCAAATACCAATAGCAGAGACAGACAGAGCTAAGGTCAGCCTGGATTACAATTATGTACTTCGGCATTATCTCGACAGCGCCGCATCCATTGTCTCTGATATTATGGTAGAGGCTAATCTAAGTATGCAAGTCAATTTTTACCAAGCCTTGAACGGCGCCTTGACTTCGGATTACCACACTGCAGCAACGCACACAAGTAGGCAACGATGACTTGGCTTTGGGGCCGACAAGATGCCAGGAAATCTTCATCAAAGATCTCAATAAGTTTATCATAACAGTTCTTCAGGTTGAGCTAGAAGATAGTGTCGAAGCTGTTAAAAAGCTCTTGTGTTATAGTATTAAAGCTCCTGATATCCAATTATACTACTCTGACCAAGAACTAACAAATCCTACTAAGTCGTTGAAGCAATATGACGTTCTACATAACTCATCCTTGTACAGTACGTCGACCATTCAGAATCTGGTGTTTCCTACTCCATGGTTCATGTCACTGCGTGTCAACTATGTCCTTTTGCAGGGTATTTCCAACAAGCCCTGAAAGGTCAGTTTCAAGCTAGACGATCGAATCGACGGTATCCAAAAACCGTACTGGAAAGCTCGACTTGGAAAAAACCTGAAGCTATGGCCACACACGGTGGAACTCGTATGGGAAAGACGAATATCCCAGGATGAAGAAGACATGGTGGTCGCGGCATCTGCGATAGACTTGGTAGATTTCCCCCCTCTGTTCCACGTAGTCAGGGAACATAAGCCTGCCCACAGAGCTTTTGAGCGGCAGTTTGTGGAATATTTCAAAGGGTAAGCTAGACTATAACGTCGGGAAAGCAAAAGCGAAATACCGGAATATGAGTTATGATGGAGGCAATTGTCAACCGGGCTCTAGCGAGACTGGGTTCCAGGATGCTCCAAAGGGGGTTGAAGGCTACTCGATAGAACGGGATGGATGCTCTCACTTGAGACTATCCGTAACCAACATTTAGGGAGCAGTGAAACCGACGCTGCCTGCGACCGCTACTCAAGCTCATAGGACTATAGGTCAATGCAGGCGCGGCCTACCCTAGCCGGTCAAGAGATCCTCTGGTCGTACTTGTTCCATTCGAATACTGAAAACCCGGGCTCTATACTTTCATGCGGTACTACATCCATTATCCGCTTCCCTGTAAACGTCATACACGGCGCGTTTCAAATAATGTTTGGGCGTGGCTCCTACCAGCTTTTCTAGTCATTGTTGGTATTTGAAGTAGGCCTTTTGGAAGAAAGGCGCTTTAAAGTCAAGGGTACGCGAACAGCGAGAGTGGACAGATCATTCAGTCTCTCGATAAACATAGCTCGTTTCCATTGGGTTGAGCCTCACCCTCAAGCTTTGCTATTCAGGGACCTACAAGCCGGAAGTATCCGCCTCGTTTCACCGAGCCCTTCAGCGCCAGCCAGCTCTGGCTACGACGGCAGATCATTTGTACAAATCCCAAATACCAAACTGGAATCAAATATGTATTTACGGCAGGCTCGTCTCCTTGAGCCACGAACTTTCTTGGCTTTCGTCCGACATTTACCGATCTTGCTTTGTTGCGATGTTGCTTTGCATTGCACTTGCCACTTATTAAACCGCAGCATAAGAGCATTAGCTATAAGGCCTGTTCTTGGAGAGATACGTCTGGGATTGCAAAACGTGCAATCAACTCTAGACATATTCGACCAGCAGAAAAGTTGTGCCAGCACAGGTCTAAGTTCTCGCGGTCTTCGAACTTTACCTCTTACCTAACATTGTTCGTTCAATCAACGAAGAACGTGACAGACTGTCCCCACTCCTTCTCTTCATTGCTTTGCTAGAATACGGGAAGGGTGAAAGGCCGCAAGACTCACATTCTCAACCATCCACTCATATCCTTTCGTGAATCTTTCCCACACTTACTCAGCCCCTATCGAAAGCACCAAAACCGCTACCACGTCAGCAGATATTCCCATTTCCACCTCCAAAAGGTATAGCGATACCAGTCAAATCTCCCCTAACGTCAAAATCTTGAGCATGGAATGATCTTGGGAGTCACTGGCGAGTCATGGTTTATGGATTAACTGTGCAAAGGGGGGGTATATATACCGCACGAGCGTTTCTTCAAGTCCTTCTTTCTCCTGCAAGATACATCTCCGAGTCTAAAGAAGTACCGAATAGCAAACACTACCAATCAGAAACATCAGACAACCAAACAACCAACAACGCCGATCCCCAAAACAAGCACACCATTCAACCATCACCATCAAACCCAACTAATCACTCACTACAACAAAATAATGTCCCCACCAACCCCCCAACCCACCAAAGAGGTCTCCTCCCCACCCTCAACCAAAACCCCCTCCACCGCCACCACCCGACCCCACACCCAAACCACCGGCTTCCACGGCATGACGCCCCTCTGGACCTGCTGCCAATGCGGAACCGACATCTGGAGCGGGCTCTCATGTGGTTGTGGGCATGGGAATTGTTTGAGGTGTAGTTAGTGTGCTTATGGGGATAAAGGGAGGGAGGGGAGGCGGGAGGGGATGGAGAGGGAAGGAGTTGGGAGCGACGAAGGGAAGGGAAGGTGTGTGTGATTTGCGATTTGGGAGATTGGGGAAGGTATGAATGTATGCGGGTTGATACTAAGGCCCTAGGGATGGGGGAAGATAGGGGTGGAGGGTGGATAAGGGATTTGTGCGCCTGCCAGTAATGCCTGCTATGCCTGCGATTTGAGACTTGATATTTGGTATTCAACAGTTCATAACTCCTGGTCTCAAATTCAACCTTCTATACTTCAGAACCCTCCCGAGCTTTACCTACCTTGTTTATACTTACGATCATCACCCATTTTTCCACGCTCACTCCCTTACAACGTCTACCAACCCATTTACCCACTTCATCTCACGAACTTGATCACCGCCAATCCAACATCCTAATACATGCATGCACGCTCTATCCTTCTTCATCTTACTTCTCCAACATCAGCAGCGTCGTTTTAGCGGGGCGAGGATGGTTGATTCATGAATTCAGTTAACTCTTTCAGCCTCTCGCATACGCTGTTTTAAGATATCATATCTTTGTCCAAACCTACGTGCACAGATACCTGGAAGGAAACCTAATTTGAAGGATAGCAGATATAGAAGATATGGTTGAGAGTAGATTATGTCTAATTGAAGGGTTTTCCAATTGAAAAAAATCTTTTGAGTTTTGATTTCGATTTTTCTGGTTCAGACCTTCAGTCCTATTATATGAGATGCTCTGACAGGCAAACTAGATCTGTGAAGTCGCTTGAAAGAGGTAAAAATATGGATTTTTCTCGGGCGATAGGGTTTGTGGCGGTGGCTAGGTGGGCGAGAAAGCATTTTTGGCTGAGTGCATCGAGAGTGAGGGGAGAAAGAGATGGGTTAACTCTGTTCGTGCGCTCGCTTTCCTTCAGCGCATAGCTCAGGCTGGGGAGCATGACGGATCTTATTTCCTCAAAAGATGAAATCTTATGAAGAAGAGCTGCAGCAGCCATTTCCCGTTATTCTCCACGGTTACAGGTTATTTCTTTTTAGTCACACTATGTGTCTTCGTCCAGGCAGCCATGCGTCCAAGCCTCCGCCACCTCAAAAAGACGGTCCTGTAATGCGTCAAACGTTTCTGTAGTTTAAATTTTGGGATACACGAGAATTACTATCCAAGATTTCTAGGCCTTTCTCCCCATCTTAGCCTCTACAAGCTTCCCGGCGGCAGTAATGGACTTGGCAGAAGTAACATCTTAATCGAGGATCTCGACGCTGGGGAATGGGGCAAGATACGCTGCTTTTTCGCGCATGCGGGCTGTGGCGAAGACGTACAATCGCGCTTTTGATAGGCGAGGGCTAAGGCGGAGCCAATACCGTCGACGCTGATGTCTGTTATGAGAACTGCTTTGGGGGAGATTGTTGTTGTTTCGCCGGGGGGCAAGGATATCTGCAGCTTAATGATTAAATGGGGTAGTAAAATGCTGCCAGTAGCGGCGTAGAGTAATGAGATATATACAAGCTAAAAGAGCATGGAAATCTTTGTTGGATACGGAGGATAACAGAATAGAAACTTCTTAAGAAACATGATTTTTAGAAAGTAAGATATATGTTATAAAGTAGTACGTATCGACTACATATTAGGTCGAACCGAAGCAAGTTTAGTAGACAAACAGGTGCGAATAGGATATCTAGCAGATGAACAGAGTACTGGCATGACGATGGAGCTATATTGGAAACTCAAAGCTCTTGCGCAATCTTGTTAAGAAAGCTACATCTCATTGAAGACGCGCGGTGGCTCAGCATAGACGCGCGGCTATGTCTAATTGTGAGGTAGCAATGTGCAAGAGGCAAATCTTTGTTATCAGAGAGTGCAGAAAGTCGTGAAATAGCAATCAATTGTAGTAGTAACGATATTCCAACAAATAATAGAAGTCTATCGTTAATTGAAGTTCATTTACGATCATTTCAGCGACAAGAACTGAACACAAAGACAAAAGAGCTTGACCGATCTTTGACATGTCCATTCTTAAACCGCCACGAGTTGATAGAATGACCTTCTAGACATCGTTCTGTTGACTGTTATCTACAAAGCTTATAAACTCACGGATGTGCAACCTTCCTCCGTAAACCCCGTCTACCTCTAAGCTAGATCCTTAGAACAGATTTATCTTGCAGATAATCCCATAATCCCCCTATTGTTGTGCAGACCCGTAACGCCTAGGCTGCGCGCACTCCGGACAATACGCAAAGATATATTGGTTTAGGAAGACCCTTAAATCATTTCCACTATCATCCGCGTACTTGCAAAAGGGCTATCATACGTTAGCCGGGTGATCTCTTTGCTGGTACATGGATATTTGGAAAACGCACGCAGCTCCAAAAGCCTCCGTTATAAGCGTGGGGATACCTTGAGTGGTCGTGGATGCGATTGATAATATTGAAGAAGGTATGATGCTTGAATCGGATGCGAACTGGCTCTGAGAAGAGCAACAAAGGCTTTTGAAATCGGAATGCTGGGCGTTGATCGCTGGGCTGCGGATCGTTGACTGGGCTTGCTGGAGTTGGTTCTGAGGAAGGGAACCATGTATCTCGAAATTGTGAGGCTCGGGGTCGCTGGCTACGGTCTGGAACGTTGACTGGGCTTGCTGAGGCTGCACCATTTTCTGACTCGTCGAACTTGGGTGATGATACTGAGAATGTCATTCTTGAAAGGCGCCAGCGGTTCTTCTGGACCCTCTGCAAATAAGCCTCGGAAGCTCTTGCCATAACTGTAGCTGTGCTTTCAGCAGGTGCAAATCGGAACGTCATGGTGTGAACATCGGGGCCTAGAATATTGACTGAGCTTGAGGCTGGATCAAGTTCTGATTCGTTGAAGTATGGTGATGCCACGAATGTGATTCTTGAAAGCTGCTGGCGGTGCTTTTCGACTCTCTGTGAGAGGCTGTGAGACTCTGGCATCACCACAGCTGCGCTTTCTTCATGACTATCCCCAGGAGTGATAGTATATTGCGGATTGACCTGATAACCTTTCGACTCTTCCTCGCTGCCAGAATCGCTAAACACATTTTGTCCCATATTGGAAGATCATCGAAAACAGGTGGAACGATTTCTAGTTTGAAAGGGGATACTCTGCACTGGTGCTGCGAAGTATTGTGTAGGGTGAGTGTTTGTTGTGATGGATGTAGACTGTCGGTCGATGTTCGCTCTATCTGGCTGCTGTCAACGTACCTTATGCATTTGATAAACAAAGACTCGACGTGATTTGCAGATTGATGAGATTCTAATTCTTTCGTTGCTTCAGTCATTAATGTGTTGTCTTAGACTTCATGTACGCCAAATACAGCAAAGAGCATTCCGTCCTTTAGGAGAAGGCTCTAAATGCTATATCTATGTAGAGATTACTCTTGCGCAATATCGGTAATTCGACGTGCGTCATTAGTACACAAAGGGTTCAACCTATTAATCAGTAGTTCAAGGTTTGGCTCTGCTCACGCTTGTGGCGACATGAAGAGGCACCAGAAAAAACTGTATATCATTGAGTGTTCAGGCCAGAACAGCCCTCTGTATCGAGCACTCGCGAGCCGACTCGTGGAGTTATCGCACTCAGAGCACGTAAAGTACAGTACAACGAGGATCTCCGAAGAAAAAATTTATGACACGTGATATGCAATCAGACTTTTATGGTGAGCGCATAGGATCCAAGAAACGTAGCAAAACTTACTTCTCCAGGAAGTGTTTAAAGTATGCGCCAAGTTAAACGTAGATATGCAATATTTCCAAAAAACCCCGAACTTATGCAACCGGAAGAATTATTGCTTCGTACTTCATGCCGTCTCCCCCACAACCTAATCCCCCATACAGATAAACTCGAGATCATTCATACATGGAGTTCTTCCTCTTCTCGCGTTACAGCAAACCTGCTCATAATCTCTTTGTAGTCTCAGACATAGCCGGCATTGCGGGGGACACGCCTTTCGGATTCTACTTCACCGCCGCCTCTATGCAATATGACTGGATCTCCGATAGTATAGTGTTTTCCAGCTTCTACGTCTGGGGCATCTCTATACATCGTTGAGGGCTCTCCGTCCAGGTAGTTCGTGTTCTCACTCCCCGGAGGAAGAGAAGAACCTCTTCTACCACCGTTCACGGCCGAGACATTGGTTGGTTGTCCGTGGGAGCTCGAAGCGGACGGTTCAATAGAGTGACTGGGCACTTGGCCCAAGTGATTAGTCATAGTATCTCCGCTGATGGGTTTGCTTCTCTCTAGTAGGTCTGGCACCACTCCACTAGCCGCAACATTGACTATGGGCCGGTTAACATCCTTTTCTGGGTCAAACAGTTGAGTTTCGTTCTCGTCAAAGTCTTGTCCTGGATTTGCGGTTTCATACTCTATACCTTGCAGAAATTTGTAGAACCCGGACGCGAGAAGAGAGCCAAGCGCAGGCCCGACCCAGTATATCTGTTCAACATTAGAGATATGGTGCGGTACAAGACTAGAGAGTCGTGTGTTACCCAATGGTAGTGGAAAAAGGAATGATTGATAACATCTGGCGCAAATGAACGAGCAGGGTTCAGTGATCCACCTGTGTAGTACACACCTGTTTCGATTAGATACGGGGATACCGTCTCTGTCGGAAGACCTACCAGACAACTCAGCTATGAAAAGAGATAATCCAATCCCGATTGGCGCGATAAAAGTCGCTTTGTGCTTTTCAGCAGCCAGCATGAAGATAGTAAAAACCAGCTGCGCGGTAAGGAACATCTCAATGAAGAGTCCCTGGACAATCGAAGTTCCAGCTCCAAGTGATGTCCGCACGTTTAGTTGACCGGGGAAAAGTGCCGATACAACGCCTGCTGATGCGATCGCACCAATTATCTGAGACATGAATATAAGACTGCCACGGATCGGAGGCATTGATCCTGTCAAGACCATCCCTAGCGTAACCTATTGCACTTAGTGAGAGCCAAAGCAGCATGATCAGGACACATTACTGCCGGATTAAACAGGCCTCCCGAGATTCTAAAGAATACCCAAGCAGTTACTGCAAGAGAAAATCCAAAGCAAAGACTGATATAAAGCAACTGGGCTGGGTTCGAGCCTTGTGCTATCGTAGTTGACACAGAGCCCTGGGTCTGACTATTGGCGACCTGCGTTCCAGAGAAGGCAAAGAAAAGAAATAGAAAAGTTCCGACAAACTCGCCGCACATGGCAATGAAGTGATTGCGAAAGACATCAGGCAAGAAGTTGAGGTATGGGACTCGCTTTTTTTGCGTCGTAACACGGACCACTTTCGCTTCTGGAATCACCCGACTGCTGGTGACACGAGAAGGAGAAGCACTAGCATCCATGACAAGAAGGAACCTGAGAAGAAGATATTCAGAAAGCTATTGAAGAAGACGAAGACCCGGCGAAGAAATGGAGACGCAAAAACGCAAAAACAAAGTGTGAACTATGACGAGCACAGAAGCTTAGCCACTCCCGGAACCGCGCGGGGCAGTACTCCGTACATGGAGGATCTCATAAAGATGTGATAACGTTCAGGAGTCAAGTCTTTCGATCGAATTGCTGCTTTGTAGGGGCTCAGTGAAACAAGTCTGTTACACGTCTCTGCATAACATGCGAGGGGATGATGGGAGGAGTACAGGAATTAGGTATATCAACCCATATGGAAATACCTGGTACTCGTACTCCCCTAGCTGAACGGGATACCTTGTTTGGCCCGGCGCCACGCTGTATCGTGAATACCAACGAAACGACTTGCAGCTGAGAGTTGACCAGCAGGCCCCGTCCGAAGTCTCCGTCGTTCCATGCCACGTCAGGCAAGCAGCCAGGCAATTAGTTCTTGGGAGGAGAAAACCAGAAGGGCTTTCCATGATGATAGCATGTGCGTTGTCGCAGGTCATTACCTAGATACTTCAAATCATTCACTATTACGGAATAATCTATTTGATACCCGGGAGCGTGATGACGGGATCTGTAGACTGTAAGAGTGCGTGCAACGCTAGTACTAATGCATCGCCGCACTCACGCCGCCTCCCACCAGTTCCACCAAGAAGCAAGTATCAACCATCCTATAATTTCCCCACACTCTCTTAGTCGGTGCAAAACGAAGTGAGTGGGCGATGACTTTGCACTCCAACCACCACAGGGCTTGCTGAGAGCTCGCCAGCGCCTTTACATATCCGTTCGGTACGCTTACATATCAACAAGATGCGTCCGCCACATCTCATCGTACTGTTGATGTGCTTTGTCGGCCTGCCCGTCTTCCTAACCTTCTTCTCTCTCCTACACGGTCGGCATGGGCATGATGTAGGGGTAGAGTCCTCTCCCTCTGTACAACAAGCCGGAATATGGGCTTTCTTCTCGTTCCGCACCCCCTCTACGCTTTTTCCGTCATCAGCAATTATCAGTCTTACTGACGATAACTCTACCTTCTTTCTGGCGCGACCTGCCGACTTTGGCTCGTTGCTGCCTTCAGACGGTCTCAGCGGACAACTATGGGTAGGGAGCGGTTTTGGCGACGATGGCCTGGGAAGAGCTGGAACAACAACCGGTGCAGAAGGAGAACTTGGATGCAGTGATGTGCCCGGCTGGGCTGGAGGGGGTAAAGGCCGCCATGGCGATACCAGTGGGGACAACTCTGGGCGAAAACAAGCAGACGCCAACGCGGATGGCCAACAAGGTGACGTTGACGACAGCCGTGGTCAACAGAGAAGGTCTGATGTTCCAGGGGCGAACACTCTTCCAGCGGAGGCCCAGGACGCTTCGATCCCGCCTCAAGATGATGGTACCGACGATCACCTGCATCATCCTCTACCTGGGTCATTTGTCTCCAGACCCTCAGAGCCCGGTCAGCCGGCTCAGCACGAGCCGGCGCAGGCCGGACACCTACCAGGGCACGCCGACATTCAATCTTTGCAGGAAAGCGCTGAGATATCTGGAAAGGTTGTACTTCTGAGCAGGGGTGGCTGCGGTTTCCTCGAGAAAGTGAAGTGGGTTCAACGCCGTGGAGGGACAGCTCTCATTGTGGGTGATAATACGCAAGGCGGGCCGCTAGTCACCATGTACGCCCGAGGGGACACCTCGAACATCACGATTCCTTCTCTGTTTACGTCGCATACGACCGCGCATCTTCTCGCGTCACTCATTCCACCAGGCGGCTCCGGCGAAGATACAGCTACTGTGGATGGGCTTCTGTCCAGTCTAAATTTCAAGCAAATCACAAAGAAGCCTACGAGAAAGAAAGGATCCTGGAAGAACAAATCCAACAGCAACGGGCCTACCTTCACCGCGGAAACCGAAACTACAACATTTACATCTACGCCGGTAGCTGATGCTGATTCTGCAAAAGGGATCGCCGCCTCCAAATTTGTTCTCAACGGTCGATCCCACCTCTCGGGCCTTCCAGAAAATAGCAGGCGGCCTCCTAGTAGTGGAAGTATAGCTTGGTTTGGAGAGAAATGGGCCGATGATGAGCCGCCGAAACAGAAGGCTAGCATCAAACCTGGAAAGGGAACCTCCAAAGGCACAAAGAGCAAGAAGCCTCAGTCAATAGAGACACAATCAAGCTCTAGTGATAACTTTGTGATTGGTGTGCAAGACTGGCGTGATCCTGATCTAGTTGGTACACAGACGTCACAAAGTACGAGCACATCGACTAGCCCAGCGGTTAGACCATCGAGCCCACCGGGCAAGAAGATGGCTGACTCACATGAGAAAGGTGGTAAAGCTCTTGCTGGCGGCAGCATTACCCCGGGAAGTGGAGAATACGGAAATCCAGGCCACCGATATGATGGGTCGCAGGTGTTGCAAGATCAAACACGGAAGGTCGCTCGCAGGGACAGCACCTCTAAGAGATGGTTCAGACGATGGTTTTTAGGAGGAGCAGAGAAAAACGTGCACAATAAGCCTGGTGATAATTCTCCTCATGATACTGAGGGCAAAAAGCTCGCACTACATAAAGTCGAGGATTTGTTTACCAATGAGGCACTTGAAGATCTCAGAGATCTCATGGAACACGACGGTCTTTGGGTGACCCTTACACCTACCAATATGTCTACAAGCCCCTTCTTTGATACCTTGCTAGTGCTGGTGGTAAGCCCTCTTGTTACTCTGACCGTCGTGTACGCCTTGTTACTCCTGCGTTCTCGTATCCGCAGACGTCGATGGCGGGCCCCCAAGTCCGTTGTCGACCGTCTACCTGTCCGAACATACCATACTATGACCTGTTCTTCGACTTCGTCCTCATCATCGTTAGTTGCGTCACCCAAGTCATCATCGCCTACTTCACCTCTATTGCAAGCAAGCCCTTGCCCAGCAGTGCCACTTCCACGGCCACGTTCACGGACTACATCCGGGATTGGTGATGGCCTATCGCCCTCGCTAGACAAGGGCCCTCCAAAAGCGTCCCTCTCTAATAACGACCGGTCCAGAAAGCCGTACAGTGGACGACAAGTTGAGTGTGTTGTATGCCTTGAAGAGTACGTGGACGGTCACAGCAGAGTCATGAGCTTACCTTGTGGCCACGAATTTCACGCCGAATGCATGTAAGTTTGAACCTTGGCGCTAACCGCTTAATATGGTAGAGACTAATTCCCATCAACAGCACACCATGGCTCACTACCCGCCGTCGTACATGCCCGATCTGCAAAGGCGACGTCGTACGTTCCATGGCACAATCTACCACCGCCGAATCAAATTCCAGTTCTTACACTCCCTACCACGACAACACTGAAGAGGAGGACATTCAGATCCAAGCTGCCGAAACCATCAACGACTCTCCCTCATCAGCTATTCCTATTCCCCGCGACGCCAACCCTGACCTAGAGCGTGGCGATGACATGGCTGCTACGCTTGTCAACGACCAGCCAGAAGGCGCTTTATCGACGAGGGGTTGGAGGGGTTTGGCATCGTTGAGTTTGTCAGCGTTCAGTGGAGAAGCTGCATGGAGACAGGCCCAAGCAGATCGAAACAGGTAGTGATACAGATCATGGGGAAACTGGATGCTGCCGATTGAAAGGCCAGAAAGCACAGGTGTTGGGGAGTTGTTTCATTGCACAGGCCCTGAAAACACGGCGTTGGGGCGTTGCATTTGGTGGCGCCTCAGTCTCGTGTATATCTATGTCACTCGCTCTGAAAATAACAATTATCACACTTTTAGTAGTAAGTCTAGGTTATGGTTATGAGCCTGATGTAGCGGTCACCAGCCTCATCTCTCTAGTCAAACAGCCATGAGTTCAGCAATTTTAACAAGTCCTCTCAATAAGTCCGATGATAGAAATATACACCAGCCCTCCATCCAATATACTTACCGATACCACTCAACATACCTCCTGTGTGCTTCGGGTTACTTGTTACATAAAGATATTCAAGAATATCCCAAGAGATCGGCCACCGTTGCACAGCCTACTACAGCATTTTGTTTTCGAGTCACATCAATCATACGCAGTCCGTCTGCTGAAATCCCTTGCATTAGCAGAAAATTATGGTAGGAGTCCTGGGGGATGAGCATCACTGCGTCGAAATAACTTTGTAGATGAGGGCCTTGACCAAATGTCTCGATGTTGCACGAAGCGAGCAGAATTTTAAGTGAGCTATTTAGTGGTGATGCAGTCTAGTTGGAGTAGGCTGTTGCTGCTGGCTGCTACCGAATCCGTCAATATTCAGTATGGACGAAGGGATGTATTTAAGAGAATTGAAGCTAGTGCAGAATATAATACAGAGACATGGTTCTTGAAGCATCTTAATTAGCCATCAACTGAACCTCATCTTCATATCGGCACCTTGTTGCATATCCATCTAAGCGTAAAGACCTGAGCTCTATGCCCTCATGATGCATTTCGCACCAAAGCCTTTTAGGGACTGGAACTTTATACGATGATAAACATTAAAGTGATGAGTAAAACAGTCCCTCGATCCAACCCGACGTCGGTGGGTTGAGAATGTCGTACAAACTACATCGCATCCTCTAATGCCGTATTCAAAGTTGGGGGAAATGTGTTCTTTCGTAGCACCGTTACATCGAGCAATAGAAATCGATGCATGTCGCCAGAATTTCAACAAGAGAAACAGTAACTTCCTCTGAGAAAAAGCTTCACATTGGTTGATATGCAGGAAATCAGATGGAAAACCTTCTCCTTGGCTCGTCTTAGCCACAGTCGTTACCACTTTGTTATAAGGACGATGTACGATACGATGGAGATAAGTTAAGTGTTTCGAATAGCATGGCAGCCAATCCGAGCTTCTCTAATTGCATATATATTCCTCACTACAATATCATCTTCAATGATCTATGTCCTGGGGAAACTGCATGTGTTCACTCGGTCGAAAATAAATATCCCAAAATGATACTCATGCTAACCATTGCAAAGACAGAAGAGCTCACAGGGTAAGGTAGTGAGGGCACGCGACTAGAACTACTACGTAAGTACCTTACCTTAAGGTACCTAGCCGCTAAACCCAGACTGTCAGTTGGCAGTGACGTAGGGCTCTTCCGCACAAAACGCGTAAGAACTCGTTACAAACCTGGAAATATAACAATCTCAAACCTATCTTTCGACACTTTACCCCCCCAGACCCTTAACTTCAACCTGCATCAGTACTCTAGATTCAGAAATGGCTGAGAGAATCAAAGAAGTGGCCGTCGAAGAGGCCGAGCACATCAAGAATGTTGCAAGCGATGCGGCCCGTTCTGGCGCGTATCTCTACCCTGTCAGAGTCAGTGATTCTTTTACTCTCCGATCCATTGCTGCTCTTCGTAATACTCAATGACGGAGACACAATTAAGTGTCAAGTGGCTAACAATGGTTACCAGGGCATTTTCTACTTTCTCTCCCACCGTAGCCTGTGGAAGCCCCTCATCTCGAAGCTCGCCCCCACCATAACCCTAGGTCTGGGGGTCACCACGTTCATGTTCTTGTTCACCTATGTACCTCAAGCCGCAGTTATGGCTTTCACGAGTGGTCCCCTTGCTGCAATTAGCGCCGCTGTTCTCGTTCTCAGCGAAAGCTCTACCATCTTCACTGTGCTCAGCAAAAACTTCCTTATTGAAGATGCTCTACTGGATACCTTTGATGGAGTCCTCGTGTCGAAAAACACCACAGATTTGGTCTCGGGTGGGCGGCAAATCAAAGCTGGGGGTGATCCGATGGCGAAGCTGGGAAAAATGATTAAGAAGCCGTTCGCCAAGTTCACACCCAATGCTTTGATTAAGTACTTCATGTATCTTCCTTTGAACTTTATCCCGGTTGTTGGCACTGTTGCCTTTGTTGTGCTTCAGGGCAAGCGCGCTGGGCCAGCTGCTCATACGAGGTACTTCCAGTTGAAGGAGTGGAATAACTCGCAGAGGCAGAAGCATATTGAGGAGCATCAGGCTGCATATACTAGGTACGAAAATATTTACTTTCTTCCGCCAATGTTCGATTACTGACGACTCTACTGTAGCTTTGGTGTAGCAGCTGTTCTTCTAGAATTGGTGCCTATAGCGTCCATTCTCTTTGCTTTCACCAATACTGTTGGCGCAGCATTGTGGGCAGCAGACATGGAGACTGGCAATACCACTTCGCAAGGCACAGCACCAAACCTTCGAGAGCAGGCCAAGAAGGCGGAATGATGTTGGAGGCAGATTCTTGCTCTCAATTGGCTGATTATCAATGGGCAGCTAGTGGAGGTACCCGTGCTATCTTGCTAACCACCAAGCTGTAAGATCAAATTATGACGGCGACGAACCTTTGAATCGCTTTCAATTGTTACATTGATCTCTACGATGAACGCTCCAAATTACAGGTCAATGCTAACCACCGTTCGACCGAACAGACCCGTCGAGTAGACTCAATCTAGGCGTGACCCGCTATGACTTATCGAGATTCTCTATACCTCTCTAAAATTTGATAGCTAATAGTGATCAACATACGCTCAGATGCACCTACGGAGCAGACCTAAACAACGCAAGCTTATCTGTGTACGAGAATCATCGGGTAACTAGAGAAGCATAGAAATGGAAGCCGCGAATGTGAACGGCTTGAACAGGCAAGTCTCTCCGCAATGGTATACTGAAACAGCTGCAAGCATGCGCCTTGCGGAAAGCTCTATACCGTGAGTAGATTGGCCATATCTTCACCTATCACCAGTCGGCATTGTAAACAGTCAAACACCAGGCGTCCAATGCCGTGTACTTGAAAACCAAGAGAATCCTGCGAAGCCATGTTGAGAAACCGTCTCCTTATCCCATGTTCTCATTCACGCACTCTTCTATCACCTGAACGTTTCTGTTATCTCGTTGCATAGAAAAGTCGTACAACTTTAATATTAAGAGTGTAGAAAGAAGCGCTGACAGTGTGCGTGAAACGGCTTCTTGCACATGCAGCCCACGTTCTTGTACCACCATGTATCACTCCCTCCGTTGCTCCTCGAAGGGGAAAGCTGGTCTGGTCCAGACATATTGAGTGTTGATTCACGCTCGCCGTAGCCGCTGCTGTTGCCCTAAGCGCTGTATTAGTTTCGGGTCTAATATCCGCCTTGTTGATACTCAATTTTACTTCCATTCACCTCACTCCTTCCTTCCTTCTCTTCAAAACAACATCACTCATTTGGAACTTCAGCAACCCACTCTCATTTCTCATCAACCTTACGTTGCGGTGGAGGTTACTCAGACATTCATTTAACTTCACTTCGATACGCTCATTCACGTACATATTGAACTCGTAGACCCCAAATCTCAGCACGCGCCAGGTTGTAAGTAGCATTTCCAGTCCAGTTGGCTCCTTCGAGTAGATCTTGCACCAAATTCTCTATTCGCCTAGCTAACGCCTCTGGATAGGCCAGCATGAAAGCGAAATTCTCCATCACCGGCTTGGCCATGGTTCCCCTTGCATTGCTCATCTCGTTGACGCCGTGCAGCGCACGTCCGCAACACGTCCGCGGTCATCGCCATAGCGATCACGTACGTCGCGCGGAGCAACCTTCCGCTAGCTCTGGCAGCAGCTTGTACATCAACACTGTAAGCGTTACATGTAAGCATTCTATGGCCTCATTTTATCTTCTGCCGAGCTGACGTTAACGCCCAGCTTCCAACAATGCCCTTTTTATTCCAACTTCCACTGTAGCTGTAAACGCCTCTCTTGAACCTAGTGCTACTTCTCTGCCTCTGCTTGTCCCTTTCCTAGTTCAACAAGCTACACCAGTGACTCTGGCAGTCAAGGAGATCGATGTCTCACAAGCTTCCGAGTACGCTCCTGAGAGACTTCGGGATGGGCCCGACTCTCACTCAGAGCCAATTCTAAGCTCTACAGCTACAATCGTTGAGCTTAACGCTACATGTACTGGTACTGTCACCAAAGATTCTCTAGGTAAATAGATTCAGGTTGCCTCTTACGATCAGCTACTAATCTAGGATGTACCTAGCAGTCGGATCTTCTATCGATGTCGCCTCAGCAACACTTCATGATACAGATAGCAAGATCCACGATTTGGTCACTATTAGCTCCCCTTCGGCTCATGCTCACCTCATCCCAAGAACAAGCGCCGCAAGTAACCCGGGTGATGGCGGTTATCAGTCCTTTGTTCTTTCCTCTACTTCCCCAACATCGTCTTCTGTGGCTCCAAGTGCTACAGCGACGTCACCATGCCCAGCAGGCAACGGCACAAGCTACAAATCGGTTGATTCGATAGACTACACGGTTGTTTGCGGCATGGACTACGAAGACAACATCGAACCGTTCTACCTTGTAAAATCTTTCGCCGGCTGTGTCCAGAAATGCGACGCTTATAATTATGATCACGGTGGCGTTAAATGCCTGGCAGCCATATTTGTGCCTGCTCGATCGAACAATAAGGACGACTGCTATCTCAAATCCTCTCTTAACCATCCTTTGGTATCAACCGGGAGGTTGGAAGGCGCGTTACGAGTAGGATTTGCTACGTCCTCCACCTCAGCATCTAGCTCAAGTCAGACTGCGACCTCTACTTCTACGTCCCGTCAATCTTCCTCGACATCTAGCTTATCAGCATCCAGCTCAACTGTATCTGCAGCATCACCCACATCCTCAGCTACTGCCTCTAATGTTGGTGTTACTTATGCGACTGGAACTTCGGTCATCGCCCCATCAGTTGCATCTTCGCACCTCCATGGATCAGCACAAAATCAGCCATCTACGCAGTACATCAACATGCAGAGTGGCACCGGAATTAATCTAGCTCAGAGTCTTCTCGTCGTTGGCGTCAATGGCGATCTTACGACTGGCTATGACCTTTCTCCCCAGACTGGTATTCTACAGGCTAACATCTCAACTCAGTCCATGCTGTCGCCGCTCAAAGGCACCCCTCATCTTTCACGGGATGGTGGCCGAGGTGGCTATGTCAATGGTCAGCACCTGTTTATCTTCTGTGACACTGGATCATACTCGGCTCCTACGGCTAGCTCAAACGGCGGTTTCCATGGATTCGTTTCCAGCTCGGTAGCAATCGACGTCGGTATGAATGGCCTCAGTGGCAAAGCTTTGAACCTGCAAGACGGCATTGGTGAGTGGAGTGATGATGTTGGGCGTATGCGCGGTTTTGCTCCCCTAACTCTAGGAGAATTCGCCTACAACCAGGCTATGCAGGGCAATGGACAACGATATGCTGTCTGGCCCGAAGCTTCACTCATTCCGCTCGACGCCGAGACAAGTCTCATGTATGCTCCAATAGTTTACGACAACGTTAATATGGCCACGAGAGCAGCGGTTTTTACGTACACTGGCAACACTCTGCTTACAGTAACTGCCGGTGGCCTAGGTGGGCCTGTAGCACAACGTGCAGTAGAGAAGATCTTCGACCAGAACGAGGTAGAATATGGCTGTGGTGGTGGTATTCGATCTTGGGGTCCTTCTGGAATCGGTGGTGCCGACGGTAAAATCTATGTCTTTGGGATTGTTTCGGGTGGGGTGCTTCTAAGTAGGACTTCTCCGAGCAGCGTTGCAGACCGCAAATCTGTAAGTCTCCTTCAATCCCGCCATGGGCAAGTCACTAACCACAGGCAAAGTACCAATATTGGAATGGGAACACCTGGGGTTCAGAAATGCAATCTGCGGATTCAAAAGCGTTTTTCATCTCCGGACCGTACATGGATATTGATGTTTTTTACTCACCTCGTCATCTGACATTCATCGCGGTCTACCTGACCCCCTACGCCGATAGCACATTCTACTACCGTTATCTCAAAGCACCCTCACCGATCTTGCCACCGTACGCTCCAGGTGGAAATCCAAGCAGCGACCACGTTGAGAATCTCACCAAGTACCCATGGTCCGACCAACAAGTCCTCTACAAGGCTTCGCCAGGCAAGAGCGGAAAATACATTTACTCTGGTGGCGTCCAGTCACGGTACTATGGTACAGATGACATCTACAACGGAGGTTCAAAGATGTTAATCAGCTGGACCGCACCCACTGGCGAAGACCCAGCTTCAATGGACAGCGAGTATCAACTGGTCACAGCTGAGATTGACTGGGCTTAAGCTCATGACATGGTGCGGCCATTCACGACTTACGTGTACGTCTCGCTTTCACGATTTACGTGTGCACAATTCAGATCCTCGATTTCATGGCCAGTATGTCAGCCAAGCAAAACGGCAGCTGCGCCAATCTTCTGGATATATCCCGGATACTCCTGGGGATTTAGCAGTGGATTTTGCCCCTTCTTTTTTCCTTTGCCTTGTTATGTCGGTTAGGTTTTTTAGGCATGTTGGTCACTACTTTAGCAATTGCGAAGGAGCTACGAACTGTCAAGAAAATATGTGAGCCGAAATTATCAAGGATGGGAAATTGCGTTTACATTCTGCAGTGACCCTGCTGGCGGTTATACACTGCTGTACCTCTACTTGTGGCAATGAAAATGCGACTAGGAGAATACTTGTGTACAACAGGTTAGCAAAACAAATTCTACCTTGCAGATGAATGTATATTGTGAGCTTGATGTGATTAACGAAGTCTGTCTTTGCATGAGCCCTTGGGCCCCAGCCCCCTTCATTGCTCTCTTTCACCGGACATGATAGCGTCGTTGGAAATTAACCTTCAACGTAGGCACAAAAGCGAGCCGAAACCCAAACTTGATCTAAAACCGAACAAAAGGACGAGGGAAAATTTCTTAGAAAGAGAGCTAGAGGGAAGGGGAGGGGTGGGGTGGGGTGAGGGTGGGTGGGTGATTTGGAAACGGCTGGGCCGTTTGTAAAGTGCTTTTTTTTTGGAAGGAAGGGGGGTCGGTGTTGATAGGTTGTGTTTAGCTGGTTTCGTTGATACATACGGTAGCAAGTGATGCTGATGCTGAGGTTGTGTGGTAGGTACGGAATACATAAGTCGGAGTTCCTTTGACGGCTATCGTTGTGGGAAATCTGGATGGATGGATGGATGGATGAGATGGATGGATATGGATGGATGAGATGGATGAGATGGATGAGACGGATGAGACGGATGGTTCTGGCTGGATATGGTAAGGTATGTATGTATTGGGATGGATGGTTAAGGTATGTATTGGGAACTTTGCATAGTGTATCATCTTACATAGTATATTCGAGATACGTACAGTAGTCATGAAAATGAAAAAAGACATGAAAAGAACGCACGCGACTTTTCTCACTTGTATATGTATACTTATTACTTTCATACCTTGATGGTCGTGATCGTTGAGTGCATGAGCGTTCTAAGAAACTTTTGTTTATGCTTAATGATAGCGAGTTGTTGTGTCTGATCTTCAATATTTTCCGATAATAATTGTGTGAGGAATCGAGTCTTCGCTAATTATGAGTTTTCAAGCTGAAACCTTAGACCGCCTGAAATATAGAAGCTCCCTGGATATTGCTAAAACCGCTTCGGAACACCAAGTCCATCCACATCCTCACTTCACCGCCTTCCCCTCCCACCCCTCCTCCCCCAACGCCCACTCCACCGCCTTCCCCACATCATCAACAACAGCATCCGGCTCTACATCCGGCTCACCATCGCCGCTGAACACCCCCGTCCGCACGAGGATAGAGCGCCAGCGCCGACCGGAGGGGGAGATGTAGTCGTTTGCGCCCTGGATGTCGGAGGCGGGGTTGTCACCGATCATGTAGACGCGTTCTAGGCCGGCTGTTCCTGTTGGTTTGGGAGGGGTTGAGGGATTGGGCAAGAGATTTAGGAGAGCGAGGCGGTGGGCTTCGAGGCGTCTTTCGGCGAATTCGTACGTGCCTCGGTATGGCTTCCCGAACATCTCTTTTTGCAACACTACACCCCGGTCCTTCCCACCCGTCACGGCATCCCATACCCCTTCGAATGCTTCGCGGAAGCCGCCTTGGCCTAGGCGCGGGAGGTGGTGCGAGGACGCCCAGAAGAGGTCGGGGTTGGAGAAGTAGAGGGTCGGTTGGGTATCGGTTTGGTAGCCGCGGTTTGGTAGGTTTGAATTGTTGTTACGGGGGGAGAGGGTGCCGAGGATGCCTTTAGACGAGAGGAGCAGGTCAAGGAGGAGTTGGGTATCGAGGGCCCAGTCGCGGGGGTCGTTGAAGACGAAGATGGCGGAGATGCGGAGGTGGGAGGTGGGGGGAAGGGGGGAGTCGGGGCTGTACATGGTTTTGGGGAGGGGGTGCGCGTGGGGGGTATAGGTCAAGGGATCACAGAAGGGCCAGAGGGTGGGGTTGGAGGTTATGATGTCGGCGGGGGTTACGACGCTGGTGAAGCCGTAGCTGTAGGTAGCAGTGAGGCATTAGTACGCTCAAGGAAGCGTGCTTGGAGCTCGCTGACATGCCTTACCTCTCAGCCACCCGCCTGCACTTATCTCCATCCCCACCAACGACGAGAACCGTCTTATCCTTTAGCGGTGTGCTATCCTCTTTGGACGTGGCAGAGTCCACAAGCTCGGCAAAGGGAGTGTGGCTTTGCACAAACATGCTCGTGTCGAGCGAGATGCCAAGGAGGCGGCTGAGATCGCTGACGCGCTCGGACTCGTGCTTGCCGCCGCCATTGGTGAGGAGAATGAATGGGATGCGGTGGGATTGGAGATAGGACAGTGTTTCGGAGGCGTGGGGCAGTGGAGTGGAAGAGCGGAGAAGGACACCGTCGATACTGAGGGAGTGAGTAAGCAATGGGTAACTCATATAAGATTTGGATGAGTATTTAGGGCCTACTCAAATGCGAATGCAAAGGGTGGTACTTTCTTGGCATTGGTGCTAGAGGTTTTGAGCGAGCGTGAATACTGGGACCGGGGAAGGTGGCGTGCTGATCGTAAGAGCTTGAGAGTCTGGAGTAGTTCTGAACACAGGCTCACAGAAGTTCTCGACGTAAGACACGGTGCCATTGAAGCCAGCAATGGGGCTCATGCCAAAGGTTATGAAAAGGTAGGTACGGAATACTCTCTACAGTCTTAGGCGCTAGGCGACTTGTTATCGATAAGATAAGTACCCGCTCTTCATCACCAACCTCCACTACTACCGCCACCTTCAACTTTCTCACGATGGCACGGACGGACACGCCTAGGAACGACGTTTTTCCGAGAAGTAATTTTGTTGTTGTATATAAACTCGAAGAGTCGCGCCCTATGAGATGTAAACATCCTAAGGCCAGAACGCTGGCCACCAAACAAAAGCTGAAAGCAAGGGTGAAGCCTGCCATGGTGAAGCCTGTGGAGAGCATGGCATTCAAAGATCAAGAACCTCGCCGGGCTACGGGTGGGCACAATGATGTGTATGGTGCAGTGGGTCAACTACCGCGTGTTGAGGATCTGTCTCTCAAAACCAAAAAGCCAAAAGGGTTCGGTCAAATGCCGCTGGAGCTTCTGGACGAAATTTTCTCCTATGTCTCTCATTTTCCCTCATCGCAGCTTGACCTCTGTGCTTGTTCATACGTTTCACGTTCGTGGTACCTGGCATCTGCGAGATTTCTATACCGTTCGCCTCGCATATCTGGCAGAAATTTTGACCAGTTCGTCAGGACGATCTGTCCGTCCGTCAACGCGCATATCAGGACCAATGGGCTGTCAGAATTGGTTAGAGTACTTGATATGAGCATGCTCGTGCATAACGGGAGCAGGAGCTTGACGGCGAGGATACTGGGGAGGTTAAAGGGGAGTCTTGAGTACTTTGTCGCGCCACAAGCTTCCTTTGCGTCTGTACCCTCTGTGTCCTTTGTGTTGGGATTTCTGGCTGACATGCCCATAGTGTCAACTGTCTTGCTGCGTTATCAAGATGTCATAACCTTGTTCACCTCGACCTCTCTCTCGTTTCGGAGTCATTGGCCATGAATGACCTTTTCCATTCGATAAGCACTCTCGACAACCTTGAGACTTTCCAGTTCCCACGTTCCTCCAGTAGCGATCGAAACACCACCGCCCTCTTCAATAGCTGGCCTTCTAAGCTACAGAAGCTCCAAATAGCTGGTGGAATCCGGGATCAATCTCTACTTTATTTCTCCACCCTCCCAGACACCTTAACCCGCTTGGTTATCGGAGATTGTCCAAACCTATCAATGGCTTTCATAAAACCTCTACTCACTGTCGTGGGACCCCACATACAAATCTTGAAAATTGACTCGAGTCTACCCCAGCTAACTTGGTACTCACTGAACACCATCTTCGAAGTCCTACCCGCTCTTCGTCATTTCAATGTCGCCGTCGAGTACATCTGCGAAGATTTTTTCAAACAGGATTACGGCAACAACTTGGATAACCCACGGTTCCTCGAGTCTATGGAATTAACTTGCCTCCGTATGCCCACAACGGGACAAACCCACGACATTACTAGCGAGTTGATCTACAACGCTGTGGTGGATGGCCCATTGAAGAACCTCAGGAGGCTGAGCGTGCGCCAGATGCTTGGATGGGCCCAGGATGAAGAGGGACGACGGAGTGTTACAGAGCTAAGCGAGCTGCTGCAGGCGTTGGCTAGAGAAGATCTTGGGCCGAATGCGTCCGAGGAGGAGGTCGATGCTGGGGTGTGGATGTTCCCTTGAAAGTGGTGTAATGCTTGCGTGGGAAAAGACGAAGAGTACTCATGTCTAAGCTGTACTTCTGTGTAACTGTATCTGAGCGTTATTACTCTGGCTCGCTCACCAGTGTATAATACGAGCGCTTAGTGCCTCCATAATAGCCGTCACACAGGCGTCGAAATCAGAAAATGCGCTTTGTCGAGATGCCAGGTTACAGTTGCGGGCATTTGCAATCTGTAATTCCAGTTCTACTCAATTCGCAGCGTGTCATTCGAGAAGGCCGAGTATCAGCGATCTGAGGCATCTTACGGTACGGTCTTCATCACACTAGCGGTTATGATTGGTGAATTGTGGTCCGCCACTTTGGGTTCGCTAGGCCGTCCTTCCCAACTGTACATTGATACCTCCATTCATACAAATTTCCCCTCTCGACCTTCAGCTTCACGTCGCACCTCTTGTCTTTCCGTACTGTGCTGTACATGCATCTGCTTTTTTGAAGATGAAGGAGTCATCCGAAATCATTGTGCGGGTATCACATCATCTCAAATCGCCTTGCAAAGACGTCACCCACAATCAAGCAGTCACGATGGAAAGGTAACATCCCTGGACTTGAGCAAGATCCAAACCCAAACATTTCGGAACTTGCTCAAACAGACTGGCACTTGTGGTGAAGAAACCTGGTGCTAAGCTTTCAATTGAGACCCTAACCCAACAACAGGCAATCATCCTGTTGACTTCCTCAGCTTTCCATGAAGGAACCCTAATCATATGGCAGCCTTTCTTGGCTAGTGAACAATGTCTTCCTTATCGTCGGCCTCCGTTGTGACGGACTTGCTACCAGGATTTTTTTAGACCAATGATTGCCTGGCCTTTACGAATATGCTATTCTCGTTGAGGACTTTTGTATCATGGTGTGGCAAAATGTTATCTGCTAAAGCTCTCAGTAGCTCTAAACGCATTGCTGGGCGGACACGGTGGATGCGGTGTGCTGACAGATGAAATTCAGATAGGAGTATTGATCGAGCGTCTGACGAAACTCAATTCTCAAGCACGCAAATTTAACGTCTCTACAGTTCCAGAGCTTCACAAAAAGGTTCTCTGTATTTTTCGTCTAAAGGAGGTGCTATCCGCAGGCTTAGTATCAACTGGAAATCTGGGGCTGCACCTTCCCCGGACATTCCAAGAGACCAGGGTTCTATGCAAATTCTCCCTTTCTGAGACTGAACATTTGAGCAAGTTTCTTCGGTCATTCGAAATATGGGGAAATATCCAAGCTTCAGGGTTCCCAGAAGCGAGTTTCCACAAATACTTCAAAACCTTTTAAGATGCCCACTCATTCATCTCTTGTTCTTTTCCTCACCTTATGGACAAACAGCCTTCGAATAGTACGCTGTATTCTTACAAAAATATTCATAGACAGCACCAAGCCGGTGGATAGCTTAACTATGACGATGTTTGAAGGCCTTCGTTCCCAAATGCACGGCCATTTTGGCCTTAGTGGGTATTGGCTGAATTTCTGGATCATGGTCAGTTGCTCAACTGCGATGCTGCTATTTGGTTACGACCAAGGTGTTTTCGGTGAGCAGTAACTCTGGGATGTTACCGTCTCATGCTATTTAGCTGACCTTGTTTAGGTGGAATCCTTACTCTTGAGATCTTTGGCAAATACTTTGGAGTGGATTCGGCGCATAAAGACTCATACAATTATGATGTTGCAACTCGTCAAGGACTTATCGTCGGGACTTATGATCTAGGTTGCGTCGGGGGCGCCTTTGCCGCATTTGTAGTTGGAGGATGGTTAGGAAGGAAAAAATCTATCTGGATTGGAACAGTGATTATGATGTTTGGTGCTTTTCTCCAAACCTTTAGTATTGATTATCCTATGATGGTGTCTGGACGGTATGCTGCTCCAACCCAGCGATGGATGTCTTTGACGCTAACTCTCTACAAGTGTGATAGCCGGTATCGGAAACGGCATAAACACAGTGACCGCCCCAGTTTGGGCGACCGAGTGCAGTAGGCCTTTGGAGAGAGGTAAAAATGGCATCATCCTTATGGTAGTCAACATTGTAGGACTAGCTGTATCATGCTGGTTGACCTGTTAGTATACCTTATGTACAGCAAATACGCGGTAGACTGACACTCTTCAGATGGTTTCAGCTACCTGTCAAACAGCGCAGTGTCCTGGCGTTTCCCGCTTGCATTCCAGGTCGTTTTCGGCATTGTCATACTCAATACTGTCCCTTGGCTGCCAGAATCACCACGATGGCTCATGATGAAGCATAGAGAAAAAGAAGCTATCGCTGTTATGGTTGCATTAGAAGGTAATGGAGTTACGGCTCAAAGTACTATCATTACGAACGAGTTTGAAGATATCAAGCAGACCATTGCATTGGAGACAAGCAAGAAAGTTATCAACCGGCAGCTGATGCCCAATTTCCGGATTGCTCTTGGAGTTGGCTGCCAAGCCATGCAACAACTGACCGGCATCAACGTCATCTGCTACTATCTCCCCGTCGTTCTTAACAAGTCTGTGGGCCTCAGTGGCGAAATGTCTCGACTCCTCTCCGGGGTGAATGCCACGTCATATCTTCTCGCTACCTTTATCGGTCTCTATTTTATTGAGAGATGGGGTCGACGACGCTTGATGATGGTTGGAGCTGCGGGCCAATTCTTGAGCTGGATGATCATCGCTATACTTTTGGGGACTGGACAAATGATGACAGCAGCAAAAACTCCTGATGCCAATGGAGGCTCTTTGATGGAACGGAGACTGGCCAAAGCGTCCGTTGTATTCTTCTTCATCTTCAACATATTCTTCGGTGCAGGATGGCAAGGTGTTTCTTGGCTTTACCCGACTGAGATCAACACGACCCAAAAGCGCATCCTCGGCATGGGACTGGGCGTTGGCACCAACTGGCTGATCAATTTTGGCGTCGTCTTTGCCACGCCTAAAGGAATCGAGAGTCTGGGATACAAGTTCTATGTCATCTGGACGGTCTTGAACCTTCTTTTCGTTCCGATCATCTACTTTTTCTACCCGGAGACTTCTTCTCGCTCTCTTGAGGTCATTGACCAAATGTTTGAAGCCCACCCGACGATGTTGGTTTACAAGCATAGGGCCATGACGTGCCGTGAGCCGTCGGCTGCCGATATCGAGAGCCTGCAGAGCCTTGAAAGCCAAGATCGTCTTCAGCAAAACGAGCTTATCTCCCGGCCGGTTATGGAGCAGGCTGTTCATGAGCAACCTGTAAACGAGCAGGCTGCAAATAACCCCGCTATCAATCATCAGGCCGTCGATGGCCCGGGTATCGAAATGGAGGATCTGACGCCAAAATCCTCCGATCGGAACGATGCTGGAGAGGGATCATCGACAGGACCCACGCCGCCGAGGAACTTGCGTGGGCCGAATCGTGCGACAACATCGTCGCTGGAGTCCACACCGTCGGCGTTGACGTCGGCGCCCAGCATTGGGCAGGTCATGTCGACTGCTTCGGGATTTTGAGCTCTCTGGTTGCTTGTTTCCACCGGTTGCTGCTCGTCTGTGACGGCCACTCCCACGGATCTACCGGCCGCTCTTCATTTCTGCGGCTTGCTGCTCGGTATTGCCGATTTCTCCTTGATCGTTTCCGTTACTGCTGGCTTCTGTCGCGTTCAGCGGGTGGAGTCTACATTGAAATATCCTGGATAGTTTGGCATAGCGGTGTTTGGATGAATTACGTTTGCATGGATGGGTTTCCTTAACGCCAAGTTGTATGTATGCAGGAGTAGTAATAATAACAATCAACCCGTACGTACTATATGATATCGTCCTCGCATAGAAAAATGGAAACGCTTTTCGAGTACCTTCCACAGAATCTCAAAACACACAGCCCTGGATCGAGGGTTCTCTCATTATGACAGTATGGCAGCTATTCGCAATTAGCGGCGCCTTACGAGTATATCTACATGTGTCTACACATTACATATATCGTCTCTTCTTGAGGTGAAGGAAGGCTGAAGCATACTTTAGCTGTGTTTGACATCAACCCCACGAAACATCCCAGGCAGTTGTCCAAGCTGTTGCTGTTACGTCATGAAACCCTAGCGGATGCATGCACCATGTACCCCGCAACCCGCTAACGAAGTGTTATGTACAGTACCTACTTAGTATGTATTACATATCCGCGCCGCGTGGGGCTGTGCTCATGTTATATTGGAGCTTAGCGTACTCTCGAGACTTTCCTTCTCATTCGTTGGCTACCTACTGAGTCAATTTCTGAATCGAGCTTCCCAATTTGCACCAAATGGGCCAAATCACGCCTTTCCTGAATCTGTACAATGCACTATGTATCGCTAAGGTACCTTAGCCCGTGGAGAACACAAAAGCCGGTTTTACCATGCGGATTCTGCGTCATGGATCACGGGACCGCTCATCTGACCCCCAGGGCAAGTTTGGCTCCAAGCGCTCTCCACGGTGGACTCTATCCAGGGCTGAAATCCTTCTGCTATGTGGTACCTTAGGTTCGCATGTGAGTCTATGACACACGGGATTGCTTGATGAGCGAAGGTGGTGCCACGGCGACACTTCCACGCGTCTCTTGGTGTTGGGGGAGCTGGATGGAGTCGTCGGACTCGTCACTGGTGTGTACTGGGAGGAGGGACCACGAAGTCGTTGAGTGATTTAGTTTATATTAGATTCGATTCCTAACAGCGCTGGTACAATGGTGTTGTGGTTATCTTTTCTCTTTGCACGAGGCGAGTATCTGTCCTGAAGTACTCATGCATAGACACTCAACTTGGAACACCGGCGAGTGGCTGAGCCTCAGCGACGCCACTGCAGTTCTCCCAAGACCCTTGTATGATGTTCCGTTTCCAGTTTTTTCCAGTTCAAGTGCCAAGCCGTTTCGAGTTGATACTCTGCCCCAAATGTCTCGATCGGCCAATGGAGAGAAGCATCTCGAACACTACCTTACCCAATAACCCAACAGTACTCCGTAATACGTGCCCAACCCAAGGCTGGCGACAGCGCTAGCCAGCGAGCCCTAGTTCTACTCCCCGCTTGTTTATATTTCACTTTTCCCTCCTTTTTCTCCTTCTACATACAATAACCCGTCTCATCGTTCCCAAGACATTCTCTCTGTGCTCTACAATCTTACAGACGTCAACCATCATGCAGTCCAAACTCCTGTCCTTGGCAGCGCTGGCTGCCACTGCCTCTGCGCAGATGATGAACCTGAACCAGACTCTTGCAGGCACCCCCGACCTGTCGAACCTGACAAGCTACCTTGCGCTTTTCCCCCAGGTCATGACACAGTTGATGTCCGCCCAGAACATTACCGTTCTGGCTCCCTCCAACGAGGCTTTCAGTGCCTACATGAACAGCTCGGCTGGTATGGCCATCAAGGCCAATGACACCATGGCAATTCAGGCTCTGTTGACCTACCACGTCCTGAATGGCACATACCCGGCAGCGTCGATTAAGAGCATGCCGGCCTTTGTCCCCACCATGCTCAATGACCCCATGTACTCGAATGTAACTGGTGGTCAAGTCGTTGAGGCCGTCAACATGGGAGGAAATGTCACTTTCTTCTCCGGTCTTTTGATGAACTCGTCCGTTGTCAAGGCTGTACGTGCTCTCGAAGTCAAGTTATGTTTGTGTGCTAATGAGTCCTAGGATATGAACTTTACCGGAGGTGTTGTCCATATCATCAACCAAGTCCTCACTCTACCAGCCAATGCCTCCATGACTGCCGTGGATGCTGACCTGAGCGACACCGCTGGCGCTCTGATGCAAGCGAACTTGGTCGACGCCATCGACGGCGCCAAAGACCTCACCATCTTCGCACCCAACAACGCCGCATTCCAGGCCATTGGCTCCGCTCTGCCCAACTTGACCATGCAGCAACTCGCCGGTATCCTCGAGTACCACGGTAAACTCCGCACCGTAATCCCCAGCATTCTCAGCATCCTAACAAAATTCTAGTCATCAACGGCACCGTCAGCTACAGTTCCACCCTAAAAAACAACACCATGCTCAAATCCATGGCCGGCACGAACCTCACCATCACCATGAACAACGGCACCATCTTTGTCAACAGCGCCAAAGTCGTCACCCCAGACGTCCTTGTCGCCAACGGCGTCATCCACGTCATCGACAACGTCCTCAATCCCAACATGACCATGGCTATGCCCTCCGCATCCGCGACGTCTGGCTCTGCTGCTTTCTCTGGCGCTTCGTCCGCGTCCAGTGTTGGCCTGAGCTCCGGTGTCTCTACCCCTACATCCACCATCGGCGGCGGCGCTGTTGCGACGGGAACCGCGGCCGGCAAGCCGGCGAGCACCATGGCGAGCAGCTCGAGCAAGGCCGCAGCGGCACCGATGAAGACGGGGGCTGTGGGCGTGGCGGCGCTGTTCGGTGCGGCCGGTGTCTTTATGAATGTATAAACCTGTTAGCTGGAAGCTTCGTGTACAGTGTCAAATTGTAGGATAGTAAGATCGGAAACGCTATATAATAACATCTATGCCCATTAATTCCGTTTGTTCATTAACCTCCTCTATCTAGTGTTGCAGGCGAGTGGCCCAAATTCCCGAAAAAATGCTCCGGGCTTTCCGGCTTCTCGGCGGGTACTGTTAAGTGGATTGTCCCATTTGGGGATTTCGCTGCAGCTAGCTCCCTTCACCCACCGCTTCTGTTCAAGACTCTTATTTTTCTTTTCCATTTCCATTTCCATTTCTCATTTTCAACTTCTCAATCCTTTTTATTCCTCTAGATATTAATACCCGCTTCTAGTCATCCGTCTCGTTTCTCTCATCCCTCCGCTCTGATTTTAGAAACTCCTTTGGTTCCCTCCCTCCCTCTCTCTCTCTCTCTCTCTCTCCTTTCGTTCCAACCCCCCCCCCCCCCTTTCCTCCCTCCCCTCCACGCCCAATCTATTCCATCTCCACTCTAGATTTTCCACATCTACCCGCTCAGCTTTGAGTTCTTCCGAGATTTTTTGCTTCTTTGTTTCATATTCGAGGACGGGGGTATAGAAGGGAGAGGAGGGGGATGAGAAGGGATGAGCGGATGATAAGAGAGAAGACTGAGGATGAGATAAGGTGGGGTGTGGTGGTGTTGTTAGGTTGTACGGAAGGAAGAGGGTAGGGAATGCTGGGTTTCGATTCACGGGAGGTGGGGATCGGGGATTTGTTTATATGGGGGGGGGGGAGATTTGACATCGGTTTCAGTCCTTCGTATGCCGCAGGAACCAAGAGCATTCGCGATCTCGAACTTCTTCTGGCCCCTTCGTTATCACACCCTCATCCGTTCTGATCCTCGCTCATCCCATTCATTCCCCCTCTCGACGAGCTTGAATCCGCATCTTTCACTTCCATCGATCCTTATCTGTCTTCTTCTTTTTTTGGAGGGAAGAAGAGAGACGAGAGAATGAGGGAATGAGGGGAATGATCTTGTGTTTACTTTTTTGGTTTCTGGGGGCTGGGATTTTGGGTTGGGGGATTTTGGGAGGGGGGATTTTGGGAGGGGTGGGATGCGATGATGATGATGATGGATTGGTTTCGCTTTTACTCATCCCGAGGGTTTGAGGAACGTTGTGTGGTTTGGATGAGGGAGAGGGGGGTTTTTTCTTTTTTTCTTATCAGTGGGGGGATTGGAAGAGTTGTGTGAGTAAGTGTCGTTTGGATTCTTTTTTCTCTCTTTTTTCATTCAAACCTCCCCTTCTTCAAACCTCGTTCATAAAATCAGAACCCAACTTTGTTTTTTCAAACCTCAAACCTCAAAACCCAAATCATGCCTCCCCTCCAGCTCCCTCGACAACAACAACAACAACAACAACAACCCTTCAAACTTCAACGCCAGCCACTCATGCACATACCAACCCAACCTTCCCAGTCCTACACCATTCGCAATGCGCACGTGAATTTATTGCAACAGAAAGGGTGAGGCAAGCCTTGCGCGTCGAGGAAGAATCTTTTTTTTTTTTGGGAGGGCGTTGATGATGAGTTTGAGAAGTGGGGGATTTTTGGACGGGGGGTTGTTTTTTGTATGTGAGGTAGGGGGTTGGGGGGGTGCAGGCGCGTGGCGGGGAATGGGGGTGGGGGGTTATAATAACACTCAAAATTCTCTAAAACTGACGTGGCGTCTTTCTCTCACGCTCTCGGTATTGCACGGTTCCCCCACATCCACCTTCTCCTCCTGCTCCTCCTGCTCCTCCCCTAACCACCAACAACAACTCCCCCTTCCCTCCCTGCTATCCAATCCTCCCATCCTCTTCCCTATTTCGGTGGCTAACCTTACCGTAACCCCGCTCCCCCTCTCTCTTTCTTCGTTCTGGTTGGGTTGGGTTGGGTTGCCTGAAATGGAATGAATGAATGAATGTGAATTGAATATCTTAGAATTAACAAAAATAAAAATATATTTTCGGTTTTGTTGGTTTCAAGAAGTGAGGGGAAAGAAAAGGAAGAGGGGCAGATGAGAACAGAAAAGAAAAGCAAAGCAAAGATGAGAAAAGAAAAGAAAAGAAAATAAGAAAGGAAGGAAAAAGTAAATGGTGAAAATGAATGTAGATGAATGAAACGAAAGCTGGAGAAGTGTTAAGGAAAGGGAAAGAGCGAGTGGTGGTTGAAATTCTGTGAGTTGAGTTTAAATTAATTGGAAGGAGTGGTTGGGGGCGTGAGATTTCCATGGGATCGGTTCTGTATAGTAGTAGGCTCATTCATTCATTCCCTCTCCCCTCTCCCCTCTCCCCTCTCCACCCACCCCATCGCCTCATCCCCACACAAAATCCCCCGATATCTCACATCCACGAATACACATCACCACAGACGACAACCAGATTCTCCAGGTATGAAACCGCTTTCCGATATTTACTACAGTATATCTATCAAATCATCGCTTTTCTTCCACCTTTTCCGCTCCTGCATTTTTTACGTCGAGATATATATTCTGTCTCTTAAGAAATCCTTGAGCGAAAAGACTTTTTTTGCAAATTACTTTTAAATTTTTTTTTGGGGTGGGACAGAGATTTACTGTATGTAGGTGGGTCAGGAGGAGTGAACCCCTCGGTATTTTAAGTTTCGTTTCGGGGAATGGTAAAAGAATATAGCTATCAGCGATTGCGATGCGTCACATTCCAGATCTCGGGAAAAGGTTACGATTCGGCTGCCGGTTGGTTGGTTTTAAGACACTGATTGATGGGAGCTTTGATTCATCGAAGACTTTTTCTGTAAAGAGAGGATTTCTTTGGAACATGCGAGAAAGAGACCAAGAGTTACAGAAACCCCCAGTCCCAGACTACCACCCGAACCCCCTCCCGCCCCCCTTCCCCCCCTTCCTCTCCGTCCCCACACCCCACCCCTCCCCTGCAAACCCAACACCAATCCAGTCCCCTAATCTTCCGCCCTGCCCTGTTGTTATCCTCGCACAAGGGTCTCGAGCCAGTGCTTTTCATATTTCTTTGTATTTTCACTTCCAAGGAAAAGATGGATGAAGCGGTTCATGTGGACATTGATACGGGGGATTGGTTGTTGTGAGGGGAGGGTTTCTGCGCTGCTTGATGGTGTGGTGAAGGGAAGAGAGGGGAGCGGGAAGTGGTTGATGGGAAGATGGAACGGGGAATCTCATGAACTTGGTCTGTGGGCTAGCAATACTGTCACTATCTGTCGCTATACAGAACCCACCTGCCACCCTCATCTCCCAACTCCCACCCGCCCACTCGCCCACTCGCCCACCCGCCCACCCGCCTACTCGTCAACTCACCTACTCGCCTCACGCTGAGCTCCCGCCATCCACCCCCTGCACCCTAGGGAAAGGGAAATGCCTTATATCAATTTGGGACCGCGCGCTCCAGAGGAAGACGCCGATGCTGTTTCTCGCGCCTGTTGATGGTGCTGAGATTAGCTGATACTCTGCCCAAGCTCCCCCCATGGTTCTTATGCACCTTATCAACCCCTTCCACTTCAAGAAAAACCCAATATCATGATCAGAAAGGGGAAAAGTTTGGAGAACTCACCATCAACAGCCCACCCCGCCATCGCCGTCGCATCCCTACTCACACACCCCGCGTCCACTTCTTTCGCACCCTCCCACAGGCTCTGGAACGACGCTATATCCGTCTCGTGACGCCTTGCTGGTGTGTCACCCGGCAGCTCGCCCGGGGAAAACGACGCCAGCATCACGATGGCGACGACGCATGTGCCTGTGCGTTGCGATGTTGGAGAGAGATCGCGAGTCAGGAGAAAAGTTGAAGAAGAGACATACCACTAGCATACCGCCTCGGCGTCTCCATCACTCTCATTGTATGATACGGATGCGCGCCCGGCGTCACAAACTCGAAGTCGTCATTGCCGTACGGCTTCACCGCCGAGACGTACATGCTGTTCAGCGCGTCCTGGCAGTCCTTTGGGTTGAAGGTTGGGAGGTGCCAGTATGGGCCGGTGGTGCAGTGGGCGATGGGGACGTTGGGGGTGGGGACATTGGCGGAGGGGGGAAGGGTTAAGGGGAGGGATAGGTGGGGGGTTGAGTTTGAGGGGTTGGGGGAGGGTTGGGTGAAGGTGAGGGGGAGGTTGAGGGATGTTGTTAGCGGGGTGAGGAGCAGAACTGGGAAGAAGAGTCGGAGAGAGGGCATCTTTCTGGTGGGTAGGAAGATAGGAACAAAGCAAGGGAGATGTGCGAGATGTGGGATGTTCAGAAGGAAAGCTTTAAAGCCCCTCCAAAAACGCCTTACATATCTATGCGCATTCGCGTGCAACCCGCACTGAGATGAGCTCCCCCATGCGCCCCCCACAGTACCGATCATCGCGATCCGCTGCAGGTATGTGTATATGTATTTCCGACACGTGGGTTCCTGGGCCCTGAGTTGTGCCGCGGCTGTCGGAAAGCGCAAGCGCGCATGTTGAGCGGGAGATACGATGGTGGAACGTATTGAATTGCTGGGATGGTTCATGAGTGGTTTATTTGGGTAGTTTGATCGATGATAGATTGCGCTTAGTGGAAAGAATGAACGTGGTATCTCAGGGTCCTTGAATGGAAATAGCAACCATGGGATCGTAGCTTCATGCCCTATCTTTGCTCCCTCAGCACAAGTCAGCTCTTTTTCATTCTAGTCCTTCGGTTTAGAGATATCGCAATGTAGACGTTGACTTCTTTCAACATCGTCGTTCTAAAGTCAATGACAAAGGGTTCACAGTCGTACTATATAAGAGGTTCCTAATTGCGTCGTAGTCGTATGATCATAAGTAAAATAAAAGTCAAGTTCTTGCAGCTTTGCATTTAAAAGATCTTTTGAAGATGGAAATTTCCAAAGCAAGCAGTCAGAGCCTTGCGACATGTGTCGAAGGAAGAAGGCTTCGCATCAGGCACGAAGCAGGTAAAGCATGCGTACAGAAATTTAGAAAGCTGAGACGAGAATCTACAAGCTCAGAACAGAAAACAGCACATAAACTTCAATTCTCAACGCACCACCTACACGACAGTTAATTCCTCCTCTTACCTCAAAAGCCCCACTGCTTCATCCAAATCGAAATCCACTCTGGAGACACCGGCCGCAGTCCCGCCAGAGTCTTACTCGATTTCACAGTCTCCTTTGTCTCTAATTGTAAAGATTTCCCAGCCTGTTGTTCAAGACCTTTGAAGAAGTCAAGTAATTTGATCGCTGGATTCCTTCCCACATCTTCCGTCTTCGTGGCGCTTCTCTCCAATGCATCAACCCACTGGTGATACGGCACCACCTTGATATTCCCACCAAGCCGTTCCTTCACGGCGGGAAAAAGGTGTCTCCATTCCGCGGAATGCGGGTTCAAAGTATGGTAAACCCGCGTGATGGTGCTTCCGCTATCAGCAGGATTTAGGAGTTCGACAATGACCTTTGCCAAAACGTCCACTGGGATCCATTCGGTTCCCATGGCCATTAGCGAATCGGGCAAGAGACCCAGGTAGGCGGAACTGGCAACAATGGAAGGGAACCATTCTTGCTTGTTCCACATTCCCTTTTCCGAGCCTATAGGACCTGTGACTTGACCGACCCTGCAAACCGCCGAGGGAACATTGGAAACTTTTCCTGCGATGGCGAGGAGGCGCTCGGAAATGTGTTTCGATTCCGCATACCCCATCGGCGCCGCAACCGTAAAGTCATCAAAGACGTGCTCGGGTACAGCACCGCTGTGGTTAGCATTCCAATTCATCAGGGTGCTGATGCTTGAGGTGAAGAAGATCTGTGCTCTGCTCTTAGAGTGAACTGAGAAATCGATAAATTGCCGGACGCCACGTATGTGGGTGTCTTCGAAGGAGGAGAGTGCAAGGTTAAAGTCGACGGCCCAGGCGTTGTGGATAATATGGGTTACTTGCTGTATTAGCTCGTTGTAAATTGGTTCAGAGAGACCGAAGAGAGGTTTGGACATGTCGGTTTGTAGAAATGAGACACGTTCCGGGTTCCAGGAGGTGGTGAGGCCTCGGCTGGAGTTGGATTTCAGTTGGCGCTGGCCTGCATCGTTTGAACGATTGAGGCAGTATACTTTGGTGACTTTTGATTCGGCCAGTAGAGCATCTAGTAAGTAAGAGCCAAGAGAACCCGTAGAGCCGGTCAAGACTACTGTGAGCGACGAGTCCTTGTTTTGATCTGGCAGATCTGATGACCATTTCTCCAACGACTCCTGCATTTTCAAAATATCATCCTCTTCAGGCATTGCCCCATTGGTAAGTGATGGATGTACCAACTGAAGAATTGCCTTTGACAACTCCGCGACAGTAGGATGCATATATATTGTGCTTGTCGTAATGTTGACATCGATACCATTCTTGCTCAAAGACGTTCTCAGCCTTCGAACAACTTGCAAAACCTGCAAAGAGTCCATACCGTGAGTGAAAAAGTCGTCTTCGTCGCCTAGGCTCTCCAACTTAGTAGAATGCTCGATCACGTAGCGAATAGAAGATGACATGGAGGGAAAATCTTTAGTGTCCAGATCTAGGCTTTCTTCATTAGGGTCTGATCCAGTGTATAACGCGTCAATCTCTTTTGCGTATTGCTGAAGAGTGGTTGCACGCTGAATGGTTCCTTTTCCAGCTCTTGACATAGGTTTAGCCGACGTAGTAAACAAAAGTAAGGATTTGGTTAGCCTTGCGTGCGCAGGATATTCAGAGTTCGCCCTCTCGATTACCGGCCATACGCTTTCAACCAGTTTCCCCTTGTGTTCCTCGGACAAGTCTGGCTTCAACGGCTCAATTAAGAGGGCAGTCTGAAATCGGGCTTGCCCAACAACAAGTGCTGCACGAACTTCTGGGTGGCTCCCGATGACCTCCTCCATGGTTACGGGGTTGAGTTTCTCTCCGTTGACGAGAACGATGACGTCGTCAGATCTCCCACGATAACGCCAAAGATCGGGTTTGGTAGGATGCTTTGAGTACAAGTCGTGCATGGAGTACTCTTGTAGATCGGGAAAGGTTCGGAAGATCCCTTGGTACAGCTCCAAGTCCTTCTGTCTTACTAGGACCAGCTCGTATAGATCTTCGGAATGTTGGCGGAATTCGGCCCCTGCATACGGACTCAAGCTCGTGTACTCCCAATCCTCCTGATCCACCATTTGTGTCGGTAGTAGCATGGCTTCCGTAGAACCGTAACAACTCAGAAGCTTGGTCTGTCCTCGTATCACGTCCCCTGCTGCCTTTGGTAAAGGTCCGCCGCCAAAGAAAGCCATGATGTTTCGTAGATTCTTCAGGTAAGATGGTGTTTGGCTTATGTCCTCAAGTACAGAAGGAGCCACAAGACTTGCTTGAAGGTTGCCGTGGACATGAATCGAATTGGCTAGGTCTGCGCTCATAGGTCTATTGGGGGGAGGCATCACTGGGACAATTCCATAGTATATGGGGAATGCGCTTAGTAGGAATATTCCTGCAGCATGAAATAGGGGCATGCCAAGGAAGATTCGTATTGATACTCCAACAAACTGGTGTAGAATAAGCTCCGAGTCGGCGGAACGGGGGATCCTTTGGTAAGCGTCATGTACGGCCAAGGCTCCATGCGGAACAGTAATCGGTTTAGGTAAGCCGGTGGACCCCGATGTATGTAGTACCACGAAAGGCTCGTCACAAGCCTCTGCAAAAGACTTTTCATAAGGGTAGTGTGGTAACTCATCGTCCCTCAGCCATTCTTCTGGTTCAGGTACGTCTAAGGTTCTCATTGGTCGCTTGTCAAGGCAAGCCTTCATGAGTGGAGAATTCGCGTTTATCGGATTCAAGCAAGTGCTACAATGAGTTTTCTCAAAAAGAGCAAGGTTTCCCTCGACGCTGTTGCGGGTAGAGGTGAACAAAGCCTGCGTGCCGAGTTTAGATACCGTGTTCATGAAACAACGAGAGCTCTTGAAAATTCATTGGACGAACCTTGTATCCAGCCTTGACGGCTGCGTAAGCTATGATGGGATACCGAATGTCGGACGGTCCTGTATATGCTAAGACCTCGAAATTCTGACTCTTCCCAAGCTTCGTCTCGAGCCACCACGCGGCTCTATTGATCGCATTTGCGAAGCTATGGTACGTCACATCTTCGAACCCGTCTTCAGGGTTAGATGATCGAGGTAGCGAGACAAACGGTCTTTGAGGATCATTGCGTGCTATCTCATCGACAAGGACAGGCAGTAACCTTCTACCGTAATCTGGATTTGTAGATCCCATCATATATCAATGATGTTAGTATTCGAAGGCTATTATTGGAGTATGAAGCTCTTTTCAAGTAACGAACGAGGACTTTTTGATAGAAAGACGGAAGAGAAATCAGTATAAATACGGGTTGAGCCTCCCCTGTCCTGAAGAGAACGACATCTTCCGATGATGTTCCTGCGCTCATCGACGGATGTTCCGGCAGTCTTCTTTTCTGCGGCATTTACTCGAAAAAGGGAAAACCTTGACTCAACCATGTGCTCTTCCTTCTTCTGCAGCATGATGAAGTTGGGCAGCGGAACATGCGGAAACGCAGGTAATGGTACCCGCCATCATTGGAGGTTGACAAGGTAACCGAGTCTTTCCGCTCCCAACCACGAGAATCCTTGTGTTTGGAAAAATTGACTGCAGCATGCTAATAATAAATGTGTGCGGATGCAGGGTGGTCTGTCGGACAACGGCACCCAACAGCATTGAAGCTTTCCGCGGCCATCCGTTGCCACTCAGTTGCAGCTTTGGGAGGAAGTCTGATAGGTTCGAGAAGACGTTGTTGTGTACGAGTAAGGAAGGATAAAGATGTTCGATTATAGAGAATGCTATTGGGAAGCTTGGCAAGGGTCGGGCCGGACGGCGGCGGAACTTCGCTGGCCACCGTTCTCTCTACCAAATCATCGCTATGTGGTCCATTGTGGATGGATGGGTGACCCTGGTTGGTGCATCGATCGAAAGTAAGTCAAAGGCAGACATCTTCCGGCAGGAACAAACGAATCATGAGATTGCTCAGCCAGCAACGATCCGCAAGTTGTTGTAAGGTATGGGTTTTTAGTGTGACGAATCGAACGAATGGGATGCGAGAACGACTGAGGTTCTGTCCGCTATGTAGAGAGTATGTTGGAATACGAGGTCATATGGGGGCATATTGATATTTTGGTTGTTGCTGTTAGGAGGCTATCTAGGAGGTGGAAGGTGAAAACCCTACTAGCGGGCCCCAGCCCTACCAGCCCTATGAAGGCGGAGATAACCATCTCCCCTATTTCCAACACTTTTAAGTAAATTGAAATGCATACACCTGGCGTTCTGTTAAAGATTTCTAATGCACTATTTCCATCTACTATTTGAGGGACCTAACATACTACAGGTCTGTTTTACAATTTACAAGATCTGTGGCTTCTTTGGCTCTCCCCATTACAAACTTGTACCCTTATATTCAGCTTTTTGTAATAATCACAAGCAGCAACACTATCTCGGGATTATCACATTCGTAGATTGTCATTTGGCTCTCTTCACCATGCTACTAGAACTACGCACCCCTTACAAGCTTCGCTCTTTTTTCAAACCTATAAAATCACGCTAAGCTCGGCAATTAGAGTACGGAAGGTTGAATGGCTTTTGAAAAATGCCCGATTTGTAGACGGATGTTGGTTTTCTGTGAAGCAAATTGTTCGAATTCCCCTAGACTCGATGGACAATACGTATTGACTCCCCAAAACCTACCCACCTAAACATACTTTTCTTCCATTCCATTCTTCGCACTCCTGTTAATCGCGTCAACCATCCGATGCCTGAAAACGCACAAACCCATCCTTATCGCCCCTCACATACGCATGATACCAATCACCCACCCCGCCAAAACCCCCTAACCCCAGTCCCAACCTCCGCCTCCTCCCACTTCGCCCCTTGGGCTGTTGGTAAAAGTGGTGAGCTTCGGCGCTAGCATTCTTATTCTGGTACTGCTTCGGCGGCGTAATTAGCACACTCACTCCGTTGCCCTCGGGATGCAGCCGTCCTTTCTCCCCGCTGATGATCCAGGTGAGGGTGCTAGTTAGGCGTGGCGGTCGTGCAGTTGTAGTACACGAAAGTGACGTGTTCGCCGCTTGTGACGACGCCGCTGGCGTACCTACCATTAGCAGGGTCCTGGAATATAATTGCCTTCCCAGGTAATCTGTTAAGAGAGCTGTCGTAGCCGACGACGCTGGTAGAGAGGATGCGGCCGAGGGCACCGGACATGATGATTTCTCTAGCCTATATATAATTCATTAGACATCGAACATGATCCGTCAATAGAAATGGAAAAAGGCATTTGAACCTTCTGGATGCTGGGCGCTTGTCCAGTCTGAAAGTCCAACAACTATCTTGACGCCCAAGCTCTTCGCTAATGCAACCATCTGCAAGGGTTTTCCCAAGCGGCCGTTCTACGAAAACTTCTTTCTTGGCCTTCAGTGCTGGCAACGTGAGCTGTCTGTGTAGCGGTACCTGTTATTCTTGGTTATTACTATGTATAGCTGTTGTTCTCAAATGGAGTCGTTCCAACCTTGACCGAAACCACTACCATATCAACATCAGGATCACTGGCAATAGCTTCTGGGTTGCTATACGCCTTGTCTTCTGGTATACTATGGGATTTAGCAGCCTTCTTGGCCGACTCTGGGGATGAAGTCGCAAGAGCAACAACAGTGTAGTGCTTCGACAACGCTGGTGACTTGAGAGATGCTGCATGAGCCATCGTTGCCCACGTCATCTGGTTCGAGGAAAGTCCAATTATGCCAAGGTGGATCGTCATTTTCGATGTTTGATTTGAAGTGCTGGTAAGAAAATGAGAGAAAGTAGCGATGTAGTAACGTATCAGTTATAGATTGTATGTGAAATTGAGATTGACTTCTATTTTAAATGTTGACCAAAGCATCCCTATCGCATCATGTCCTTGTCAGGAGGAATCTCCGGTAGGTTGGCTAAGTCACTTTTGGCAGAAGCTGCAGAACGCGGTCGGCAACCAGAAATATTATTATTAGTAATAAACGTTGAAGGTTCAGGAGCTGTAACTCTTATTTGCATGGTCTGTCTTTGATTTGCTAGCTGCTTACATATATGTCAATCCTCCTTTAGGTCATGCATAGGTCGTGCTGTCAAAGTTCTCTACGGATCGCGGAACCAAGCATATCCGAGCGTTCAAAACCAAGAATTGGAATTTACCTTAGCCTCAATGCACGCCGCATGGAAAACCAGAGGGAAAACAAAATCAACGACAACGTTGGAGATACCAAATGGTGGATTGGTCAATCGAGATCATATCAAATTGGGAATTGCATACCTCTAACGACCGAGAAGACCAGGACAGCTTCCGAAGATCATCTTCCTCTTTCCTTCCCATCTGAATATTCAATCGTAGACTGCAGGAAATATTAAAATTTTAGGATCCTCCATCGGTGCTGCTGTGAAGTGACGGAATAGCTGCAATCTTTTTGAATCAGCTCTAGATAACTGAACGAATGTGTTGTCATAAATGGCAAACAACATCTTTGTTTCTTTTCGGACGAAGAAAATAGCGAGGCGCGGATTTGATTAGCATTGCCCATTTATGTTTGCCCAGTTGCCAATCGCATCATCTAGAGATGATTCCTCTAGACATATCCTATTCGTCGTAGAGTATTTCTGTTGTTGTAGCATCTTTGTGGTTCTACTTTGTGCGCTGGCTCTAATACACATAGGTTAGGACTATCACTCTCACAAGACAGCAGTGCCATCGTTCGAAAGAACAAAACACAATTATTCGAGACGCGCTTGCCTTTTAAAACATTTCTTTCAGGATAGGTAACAACACCTTCTTAAGACTTTTTTTATAACATTCTTGAGTCTCAATACTTACTTCATCCCAAGTATGGCTCCCATAAGTGATGGTCCATTATGGGGACTTCCAATGCAGGGTTTCGATTCAAGACGCCCCTCCATCAGCCCAAAGCCCGGCCATAGCAAGTAAAGTCAGCAGTAGATCTCGGTCAGCTATATTAAGCTGACAATCCGGTATATTTAAGATCGAGATTTGCTATCACAGAAAAAACAGCATACGTTGCTCCGTTGGGCAAAACTGTGCGTTTTCGGCGGCATCTGCTTGCACTGAAGTGTTCCACGACCAACCCACGGGTCCAAGCTATCAGGGTTTGCCACTTCGACCGGCTTGCTATAAGAACTATTCAGCTCGAGACAAATTCCACCATCGATATCATCGCATACGGCGACCGGTAGTCTCCTGCATCACGCAGTCGGATCCTTATCAGAAGAAGCGAAACTCCGGAACATTGACAAAATGGAAGGGAATGCAAGTGGCGGAAAGAACATCATCTCGGAGATTCAAGTGGATGAGAGTGGCCTTGGTACCACGTTGGACAACAAAAAGCTTGGCAAATACTATCCAGACCATCATAACACAAGCGTTGCCGCAGGCCAAGAGATACGCCTGTCCAGTCAAATTAAATCCGAAGATGACAGTTCATCTTATCATGATAAGGTCAATCGGTTGGCGATAGCTTTCCAGAATGGACGTCAAGTCCGCTTCGTTCCGAACGGGGAGTACGGAAGCTGCGACGCTTTTGCAGCTGATCTTGAAATGGACCTCGATGATCCAGGCAACAAAATAGAAGGTGAAGGAGACAAGCTGCCTCACGACACCCGGGAAATCATATATCCAGGGTTGCGAGAGCCTATCGTCAATCTCCCGTATAGTGGGGCTAGGAATCGTTCCAGATCCACTGTATTCATAGCTGACCGTGATGAAAATGATGACAACAGTAAAGATATTGGATCCGAAGATGACGTTACTAACGAGAAAGAACACTCGAGGGAATGGGAACACGAGATTGCAGCTGCTGACAAACGCTTCGAAATCGACAATGGAGTCTCAAACCAAGACTGTACCGTTATTCGAAGAGAACCCCCTCCAAGGAAAGGTCATACAAGGCCAATACCTGGAGAAATTGTTGCTCTCCACGGTCGAGCAGGCGTCGAGTGGCACCATGTGTCCCCAATCCCGTTGAATTTTCACAAGCATGGACTGAAGACTCCCTCAGTTCACAGCAATGGCACAGAACAGGACTGTGCATCGCCACTATTCCCCAAGTCCTGCCAGACCGTACTGATGCAGGCATACCGAGAACTTTTGCCAGACGTCGAGAGAACCTCTCCAGAGGTTTCAGTTGAGTCGTTTGACAACCAACTTGCTCAAAACCTTCCGCCTCCGGACATCAAAGTTTCGAAGTGGCTGAGTCAACAATTCAGCCATGGTAGACATGGAATTAGTCAGACCTCATACCAAAGGGACGATGGTAAAGCGTTGGACATATTTGAAGATGGCGAGTCCGAACGACAGACGCAGAGAAGCCCCAGGAAGGTTATGTCGTCAGGCGATGCACTCAAGGACGTCACCAACCTGCGCTCTTGTGGCTATCTACGGCATAATAGCTTCTTCGTTGAAAAGAACGCCGCCAGAGAGAAAAATCAGGATGTTTTTGCAGGGCAAGAATCTCTGGATGAAGCAAAAGAAACTCTAATATACCAGGCGCCGCAACCTGACGCGTCGACTGTCCAGGAGCCGTCTAGCCTTTCGAGTCTTGCCAGTGCCCGTCAAGCGTTGGAGGGTGTTGTGATTGGTGATTCACCGTCCCCATCGGATTCGGAAGTCTCCAAGGATGAGAATGACATTCTCCCGGACGTTGACTCATCCCGAGCTGCAGATCAAGCTTTCGCGCTTGCTCGATTAGAAGGTCGCGTAGCACCCAAACCTTCATCTCCAATCCAAACCTTTGTCAATCCGGCACGAAGATATGACGTAGTTGTCGAGGTTGAAGACGAAGGCCCAAGTCTGCCTCAGCCCAAGCCAAAGAGAGGGTTCCATTTGATGAACATCGTTGGGTACTTGGAGACGTTAGTGAGAGGGTGTTTGGGATTTGGCACGGCTATGCCGGATAGGCATAGCGTTATCGCCGACGGCAGTCTTTAGAGAGACCTACAAACCCCACTCCTCAACGAGCACAAGGTCGACCGACGGCGCAACTGCTCGGCGAGGGTGGATCTGGTCCCAATTGTCAAGCTGGACATGTTAGTGCTGACGGAGTATAAAGTCACCGATACCGGTGCATCGCTCTAATATTCGCGTGGGAGATTTGATCAAGAGTGATGTTGGATATTGACAAGGAGTAGGGGGTCCATTTTCAGGCCAGCTGTGATGGAAGGGCATATGCCATTGAACTTACTTTAGCGGCCACTTGGCTAATAAAAAGCTTTGGTACAGGATGGACCAAGACAATAAGCATGGTAATGGCCGTTCCTACGAAGATTGTCTGGAGGTTTGGTGGTGGTGGTGGTGGTGGTGGTTGTGGTGGTTGTTTTGTTTCTATGGGGATTTTAAAGTTGGCACTACGCATTAGGATTAGCGCAGTGTCAATGCCTCGGCACACAGTCTGTCAAAATAAGTGGCTGCGAAACGCTCGGATTTACCGCCAAGCCTTCCTTCTTTATGCGTCACTTATTTTCAACCATGCGGCTCCAGGCTGCAATTGTAAATCGAGCGACTTCTTCGCTCGCTGACACTGAAGGTTGGTATGGATGTAGTCGTCGCTGATTACAGAATTCCATTCTACTATGAATATACTAAATCTAAGGATTCCAAAGGCACTTATCAAGCTCTTGTTGACTTGAATCAATCGCTCCGCATTGTGCTCCATCGCAACTGATTTTACTTCTCGCTTTACTTGCGCAAATTACGGCTCGCGTCAACGCAACGAAATCAGACTCCTATTTACTCCAAAGACATTGACTATCCCTTGCTACCATGTTTCTCTACATCGTGCTTCTTCACCTCCTCATTCCGCTTTCTCGAACCCTTCAGATCCCTCTTAAACAGAATGGTGCTTCACCATTGAACGAAGACTTCAATGATCTAGTCCAGCGGACGATGAACTATTGGCATGTCCCTGGCCTCTCGATTGCTGTGGTAGATGGAAATGACATCTATAGCCAAGTATTGAATCTCTACGTTGGACGATGTACTAACTAATCTCCAAAGGGGTATGGGATAGCGACATTTCCATCTGAGAAGGTGACGCCTTCGACTCTATTCTATCCCGGCTCAACCACCAAGTCTTTTACAGCAGCAGCCGTCTCGCTGCTCATTGATGACACAGTCAACTCAAGCACTCCATTGACGTGGCAGACCCAAATCTCATCTATCATAAGAGAAGACTTTGTACTTCCAGATGAATACTCCACGTTCCACGTAACTCTTGAAGACGCTTTATCGCATCGTACGGGCATGCCTCGCCACGACTTCAGCTATGGTGGACCCAATTTTACTGTCCGTGATGCGGTCCGTAGCTTGCGGTACCTTCCTCTCACAGCGGAGATTAGGACCAAGTTTCAATACTGCAACCTTATGTACGTTGTTGTTTCTCATGCCATTGAGACTATCACGAAAAGTTGGTTGGGCGACGTTCTGTTCGAACGTATATGGAAGCCACTAGGCATGTTCAACACATTTTTCTCCCTAGAAGATGCCGAAGCAGCCGTTTCAGCGGGCAAGGCCTCACTTGCCCGCGGGTACATGTGGCTCAATAAAACCCAGGAATATGCCGGCGTTCCTTATATAGATGAAACAGCAGCTTCTGGCGCAGGTGCAGTTATCTCCAATGTCCTCGACTATGCTAAATGGCTTCAATGCATGATGACCATGTCTCCTCCGTTATCGCAGGCTGGGCATGCTGCGGTCATATCACCGCGTATTCACTCTATGATTCCTGATCTGCCTCCCTTTACCGGTCCGGAAAGCTATGGGCTGGGTTGGCAAATTTCTATTTACCGCAACGAGCCACTGATCTGGCATGGTGGTGGCCTGACCGGATTTGGAGCTGCCACGGGGTATCTGCCACGTAGACAATGGGGTGTTGCTATGATGGGGAATACAGCTGGGACAAGCAACTTCGTCCAGCAAATTCTAGTGTTCCAACTTATTGACGATCTTCTTTCCACTCCCGAAAGTGAGAGATATAATTGGACTGCTTCTTTTGAGGAAGCACTTGAACAGAAAAATTATAATCTCCGACACGCAGAAGAGAGGCTTTACCCAGATGCTCCGAAGAAAGAAGACACTTTAGCCTTATCACTCCCTCTGAAATCCTACACAGGGCTATACTCTCACCCTGGTTACCGAAACATAACCCTCACCCTGGTCAACAAAAATGAAACGTTCTCCTACTCTGGCCCCTCACTTTCACATTCCAAACAACTTCTTCACGCCGACGTTCTGGATCGAACTTGGCCGCAAATTATCAACCTTCACCACGTCAGCGGAGATTACTTCCTCGGGCACGCCAGGTTTGCGATTCTCAGCAATACATCCGAAGCATCCACCGACTACCTGTCAGACTGGGATAACATGCTTCCGGCCGAGTTCAGGATTGGCTCCAATGGGAAAGTCACGGAAATGGGATTAGGTAATGAGCCCGAGATGGGTAAGGAGAAGTTATGGTTTCGGAAGATCTAAGTTACAATTTTTCCGCGTTATGAAGTAGTGATACAGCTGCGGGTCTTCCAATTTCTGGATTCTTGGAAAGCCTCAAAGAGTTCACGTTTAGGTCTATGATATATTTTCTGTGGTCTACATCGCTTCTATCACTCCCTTCATCATCGAGGCTGAACAGGAACTGGGTAAAAAAATCATGCAGAAGGAACATGGAACACTCTCTATGTTATATTCATTGCAGAGAACCCTGACGCAGACTTTCTCTTATCTAGATAGCTACATACCGCACACTCTCGACTTTTGAGTCTATTGCACCCCTTATAAAGGCTTATCAGTGAAATCCAGAACTTCCTTTACTCTCCGAGATTTAGTCTCGTTACTACCGGTGACTGAGGGCGAAGGGCAGAAAGTGATTGGAATGGATTGGGTTCTCTTAGTATACCGGAGGAAGAGTATAAACAGATGAATTAAAACATCGTCTGGTTCAATTCTGCACCCATTGCCTACCCAAGTCTTCCCTCTAAACTTACCATAAACCACCAATACCTCCTAAACTACCCCACCAGCTCGCAGCACCTGCAAATTCTTCTTCTTCTCTTTATATTCCATCTTCCCCCAGGGGTACTCCTAGACCATCCTTGCCATTTTCAAAGAAACGAGCGTACCTAAGGGTCATCGTGACTTCCACTGCGGAACCTAAACCACTGGTATTCTAGTTGTTTAAACTAGGAGAGACTTGGGATACATGTTGGACGGTAGATTTTCAATCCGGGTTCTTGAGGCGGGATACTGTGTATTTCCAACCTACCCACCACCACCACGACTTACTGTACGCCTCCGATAAACCCACAAAACCCACCTCATCATCATTCCTCTCCCATTCCACCCAAAAATCCCGCCAAATAACCTCAAAAGCACCACCTCCCCCCCCCAATCCCCCAAACCCCCAGGATACCTCCTCTTCGATTTCTATAACCATTGAATTCAGTGGGATACAAACATCAGCATCCACCGAACCTCTTTGCGAACGTAACAGCCGATCCCGATCCCCGGTCCAAGGGCATCTCCGGCCTTGTGGGCGTATAACCACTTACTTTACACGACTCCACTCCCATATCCCAAACACTAATGACGAAACTGCGCGAAACGTTGCGCATATCCAACGCCGTTACTCACACAACCCTTCTTCTCGCTACGCCATCCTTTTCTGTAGTTCAGACTCTGAAAACTCGCTAAAAAAAATAGCACGGTGGGGGGAGCTTTCAAAGAGGCGAAAGGTTTATGAGTGTTGTAGCTATTATCGCATGGTTTTAATCACAGCTACAACTAGCCAAAACTCAAACCTTCTGAAACCCCCCCCTCGCAAAAAAGTAAACGAAAGGAACGCCACAGACCGGGAATTTTCCGAGCTGAACAATTCCGCTACGTCGGGCGACACTCGAAGCCATCATAACGACAAAGGGCCGTGTCAGCCCAAAAAAAACACGCTTCTTTCTGATCTGTCAGAATTGTGTCGTAAGGGCTCAAAAGATGAACCAACACGCCTCTGCATGGGTTATTGAAATGCGATACAATACGTCCCAAGCTCTATCTTAGCTGAAATGTCAAAAGCATCAGGCAAGGACCTTTGTGCAGCTGGGATTTTGCACATTTTGATGAGAGACAGCCGGGGGAGATCGACTTGGAATCCCCGAGTTGGCAGATGAAAAAGCAATGGGATAGTGTAAGTGCGGGCTATTGTGATATGATGCGTCAAAGAGAGAGTGGGAAGGATAGCTTGATGAATTTTGTCTTTAGAAAAAGGTTTCAGGCTTTGCGGATGGAGAATGTGGAGCTTGTGCGATGTGGCATTGAAACGCATCTAAGATCGTTCTCGGCTGAAGAGCCCTGATGAGATGATCTATCGTATGCAAAACATCACAAACATCGTAATTGAAGTGGACATACATCCGTCATTATACCTGACAGTTCTTACTATCTTCTGGATATCTAGGGTTCCCTTTAATCTCTGTAAATAGAGCTGGGGTGCTCACTATACTGGCTCCCTCTTTCGTCACAAGCGAAAATACTGGATAGCCCAAGGAAGAAGAACGATACCACCAGTGTAAGCACCAAGACGAGGAGCTGGCAGCTTTCTGACATTGCTCCAGCGTAACCAACAAACCCACAAAGAGACCCCAGCAAGATTGCCGGCAACGTGACCCAAGTGGTTGATACTGCAGTGGACGGGTCAGTTTGATGAGGGTTTTGTTGGTTTTGAGAGCATACTTGTTTGGTCTTGGTGATAGCAGCCACAACACATCGAAGCTAAGGCTATGAAACATATGGACGCGAACAAGGAACCGCCACGGAGATTTGGGCAATGCAAGGCTCGCAATCGTCGCTGTGTGGTGGTGAGGTTAGCTGCTGGGTGGTAAGCACTAAAGTTCAGTCGAGGTCCACTCACCCAAGCATGTTATGGCGCAACTGGTCCCCAAGGCCCGTCTAGTATATATGAAGGTCGAATCCAGCTCTCTCAAACCCTCGGCCTCTTTTTTCTTCTCAATAATCTTGGCTTCCAGCTCCTTCCTTTCTTCTTTCAGTGCTGCCCCCATCATTACCGTTGCTTCGTTCTCTAACTCTCGTAAGTCATACATCTGGCAATCGTACAGCCGCTCCCGGGAAGAGGGCGGGTACAATGATGGTGGAATGTGATCCAGCAGTTCTTGTAACCCAGCCGCAGAAAGACTAGCGTAAGGATTTGTAAAGTACATTACCGCGCCCTCGATATTCGATGCAAGAAACCCTCCGGCAATATAAGCTAGAACTATCTGTCTTGAGCTCATGACTTGTTTCAGGAGCGGTACATAGGCGAGGATTAACAGACTGCTGTTCCGGACGCTGTTCCAAGTGGTACAAACGAATGCACTTGTTAATTGAGGTATTAGACTGACATATGAGTGCAGCCAGTCACAAGGTCTTTCGCCCATTACGATATCCATCATTAAAGGATCATTTTCATCCGGAAATCGTGGATGCACAACTTTGCTGAAGCTTTGTAGCCAGTGTGCTATCTTTGTGCTTGGCTTCTCTAGAGAGTAGTTGCTGGCGCTGTAGCTCAACTCTATATTGAAGAGAAGCCAGCTGGAACTGAAAACAACTACAAAGCCAAAGACCAATTTTCTTGATATGAAAATGGCATAACCCGTGTCTTTGGAGTCTTGGATCAGTCCTGCGACCCACAGGTATTTATCTCGTGGCGGGGACTTGGCGGTCCGTGGAGGGTCTATTTTTCTAGATTTGACCGCTCTTCGTGTTCCAGAGGGAGACCTGTCGAAGAAAGTACATGTACGTTCCGCCAATGGCTCGACCTCTCCTGGAAGTTTTCGTTGCCATTGTGTCTCGAGAGTCTGAAAGTGATCCTTAGGTGCTTTGTACGTTGATAAAGGTCTTACAATGCGTGGCAACTGCCGCCAATTTGATGCGTGTGTGAGAGAAGAAGCCGAAGTCCACAAAGACCTTTGGCCAGACACCCATAGGGCAACACAAGGCGTTCGGCGACTGAGTGGATAAATTCTACAGTTTGAAATAGCTCGGGAAAACGCCTGGCTTGCGACAATTCTTGAACAGCTCGTGGGACAATGCCGAGCCAGACTTGAGGAAGCGTAACACAACCCCATGGTAAGAGAAATGAACATAGACGGTCTTCAGGCCGAATATAATATACCAAAGTCATTCCCAAAAAGAGTCCGTCAAAAGCAGCTTGTGAAGGGAGCTCAGCTATCGCAAGTTCGCAACTGTGCGAAGCCACCAAGCCTCGCTGTTATTTGCCTTTCTGCAGGCTACAGCGTTCCATGCTCGTAATGAAACGTACGAAGCCTTACGGCAGCAGTGAATCGACATCCCACCATTGTTGTAAGGCTAGCACCATATCTTACGCTTACATATGCATATGCAGGGCGCACTTTGAAGAAGCAGCATCTTATCTTTAAACCTCTGTATTCATGGACAAAATAGCCGAGGTACGTAGTAATAGGATAAAGAGGCTCGCAAATATTTCCGACGGGTCGAAAAGACAGACATTGATTGAAACCGTTGACACTCTCGGGCTGGAGCTCAGCCTTGCCACGCTAGACCACATACGGCAGACTATTCACTTGGACTCTGGAGCCGCTTTTAGGTTTGTAACCCTATCACAAAGCACCCTTCACCGAAATTTGAGGGGAAGGAAATCTTTTCAGTTTACGAACAGATGCAGAACGTCGTAATCGTCCTTATACTAGCTTAACTTTTCATCTTGCAATCTAGTATCTCAGATTTCTCAATGTCGAGTTCAGAAACCATTATAGAAGTTGAGGGAAACCGCTTGTGATGAGGCTACAGCTTAAAAGTTGGGTTGAGTAGCAGGTTCAGACTTGTGTGTGGGTTTTGGTGCAGGTACACCCCATTCTTTCTATTTAGGGGAGTTGTACATGTACGAGTTGAGGGGTTTACAAGTGGGCCAGCGGGGTGTACATTCAATGGACCCTTATATCTCCCAGAATATGGGGTTGGGGAAGACTAAACAGTTCCTTGGGGTCGCGATAGAAGGTTCTGGTAAGTTAGAAGCTGAATGGAAGGACTACAAAATTATCACCTACCCAATTTGCCAAGGAATACTCCTACATATGAGCATGCCGTGAGCAAATATTAACCCCCACCACGGGCACCTCTTGAAAATAATCCAAAGCCAGCCGTCTTCATCGTTAAATGATATGGGATGTAGGTAGATAAGGAAATTCGTAAAGTTGCACCAATTAGTCACCAAGCAAGCTCGTATGCTTACCCGCCAGTCTCTCGTACTGGCTTGCAGCAGGACTATTCTCCATCTCATATTCCGGCGGCGGTGATCTCTTTAGTCTGGGCGTTGGCAGGCCTCCCTGGTTTTCAATATATAAATGGTCTCGCTGAAGGTTCTTCTTAATGTGCCATTTGGCACGGAATTGTTCTCCCTCTGGGCCGCTTCCACAACTACCTTCCAAGACATCGCTGCTAGGGGAGTTGAGTGATAGCGAGAACAGATTCTGGGGCTCAATGAAGTCGGTCACTAGGCCACCTCGTTTGACGAAATAGGCGAGGCAAAAGACGTTGGTCCCAAAGACGATAACGAGGACGAGGTAGAATATGTTTTGCCACGGTTTGGCGCCCCCTGAAGCGTAGTCTTGGAAACTGATGGTGCCAACGAACTTTTGGTACTGGGGCGTATCCAGGGTACTTGGGAGCGGTGGGTAACTCCAGTAGTGGATTAAGGGTGCGTCCAGGGCGCTAAGAATTAAAGTGCAACCCGAGAGAACCGCCAAAGCTTCGGCGATGGATGGCAGTGACGTATTTAGCGAGTACGTCGTTGGTATTAGTTGCGTTAGCAGCCGAGCATTGCTCGCATTTCCATCCGAGATGCCGGCGCCCAACGACAATGCATCTCCCCAGTTTGCTCCTACTGAGGCCCAGTTGGCATCGAAGACTCCGTCTGTGGCATTTTGTACAATATTATGGTAAGCAAGAGGGTTGGCAGTACCCTCGCAACGCGACCTCATTGAGCCACCTGCTATACTATTGTTATACTCTGTCGAGCACCCTGGTGTTTGGGATGAGCGCAATGAGCATAACGTATAGTTTGAAGGAGCGGAGCATGCAAGTACGTATACGGAGTCAGTATAAGATCCAGAATGATTGAACACGGTGTTAAATGGTAATGGTAACTTTGGGAACACCGGGTGTCGTCGCCCGTACTCCTCGCCAAAACCGAAGACATTATCTACTGAGGTTGTGTTGAGCCAACTTGGCCAGGGAGGAATGTCAGAAGTATTGTATGGCTCATTACTGATATGACCTGGCCATAAACTGGAGATCATGGGTAGAAGCTCCTCCTCGCTCATATTTGCGCATAGAACATTGATCGATGGCGATGGAATAGATGCTTTCACTTGGTAATCACCTAGGCCCTGAAGATTCATTCAGTACAAGGTTCAGACACAGAGAGGACTTGGTAGTGTAATAGGAGCCTGACTTACAGTTAGGTCTTGCGGTTGCATGATTTTATTGATCGGGTCGCGTGTTGCTGCAAAAACACCAGTGTGAGGCATTGCCATTGATACGTTGTTGATGATACGACCATGTGTAGTTGAGAGGTTCGTCATATCCTGTATGTTTATCCAGCTACCCTCGATGGTCGTGTTGTCATACAACAATGCGACTGGTTTCGGTCTTTCTTGCAAGTCCGAAGAGCTATTCCTAAGAGAAGTATAATTCGTCCATCTCTTGAAGTATTGCATGTAGTTATGGAAACTGTTCGGCTTAGTACTTGACTGCGGTGATGGTTATATGATTTTGGCGACTTACGCTTGGCCAGCATGTTCAATAGCCATACACGTGCTTGCAGAATTGTACGGATCATCCACTGTCGATATAGGTGTTTGACAATGGTCCTGAATGTAGTACATGTTGGCAAATTGTGTGGAAACCTTGCCATACAGTATTTGCTCTCGAGGTACACGAAAACTCAGCTTAGGTGATACTAAAAATTATCAATAACGAGCGGTCAGTCAGCGAAATAATATTCTAGATGAAATAAAATGGTATCGCTTTCAAGTTTCATTCGGGAACCAAAGCACACACAAGAGAATACGTTCAGTGCCATGTAAGACGACGAAAGTATACTACCGATTCAAACCGATGCGTGACGGTAGACGGGCCTTTGTGAAGATGGAGGGCTACAAAGCATAAGAAGATTGTACTGACCCAAGGTATCCGATGCGGTTGTGTAAAACATTGCCATCAGTGCAGCAAGCAGAGACAGTCCTCCAAGGAAAGTAAATGCGGCGTAACGTAGGGTTTCCCAATGAGTAAACATGGTTCCTGGCTGTGTAATCCACAATCTCATCGACATCTCGGCAATCGTGATGCCCTTCGACTTGTGTACAAGTGCTCTTCTGCTAAGGACCTGGCCTAAAAAGGTAACGAAGACTGCTACATAAGACAATTCAATGGTTTTAGCAAAGGCGGCGCATAGTAGAGACGCTGTCGAGTAAGGCAGGCTGCCATTGGTTGTGATACGTTGACCATAGTGCGGTTTGGTCCACGCGACACCTAACCATAAGCCTGAAAATATGGTTGAATAGAATGATAAGAACAAAATCGACCCAGAAAGCCAGCTCTTGCGGCCGGCCATCAGTTTTGAATCTGCATTGCAATAGAAATCTGAGTCTGAACCTAAGAGAGACGGAGGTCAGCAAAATTAGTTCGTTGCCACTTTCCCGCGCATGACACGGTACAGTACTCGAGGTAGATGGTATATGACGCATTCGGAACGAAGTGCTATTGTACTTCTATGTCTCAAAGCTTGAAAGCTGGTAGAAGCAACACCCGCCACTGCCATAGAATATAGTCCACATACCGGAGGAATCGTGCGGCCTAAGAGAAGGAGATGCATTCTTCTTGTTAAGGCTCTCAAACTCCGAGTCAGCAGAAAAGGGTTGAGGTAGTGACGGGGTTGAGAATTGACTGAACGAAAAGTCTTGATATTCGTCATGTGCTCGTTCGTCCGTATCTCGAGTGTATGATAATCCAAGCTGAGCTGACGGAGGCGACAATAGAGTATCCGTTGACTTGGGGGTATGGGCTTCCCTTCTGTTACCAGATGGAGCCCTCTGGACCGAGGCCTGCTGTGCACTGTTCACATTGTCGATTCCCAATCCTCGCGCATATGATCTGGCCTCAACATTGCCTTCTCGGTACGATGTTTCCGCGCCCTTGTAGGAAAAATCCACTCCTCCTACAGAAGACACTCGACGATAGCCGGCGCGGTGTTGAATTGGTGATGGCGGAGACCCCACGACGGTGGAACTCGAATCGACGGAATAATCCGACACGATCGAGGATTCGTGCCGCAGAGTTGGGGGCGGCTTATCAGGAATGCGGTCCATGGTGGTGTGGGTTTGAGGAGCTCAAAAGGGCTGCTTTGCCCGCAGTAAGGCTGCAGAGGCCAATCTGAGGACAGCCAATGGTCTCACAAACGATCGCCAAGCCAATTGAGTCGTAATTGCGCAAAGCAGTAGAGACCATGTAATGAAGATTGCTCTTGCAGCAAGAAGGTGAGATGGGAGAGACAAAACGAAGAGAAGAAACGGAGGGAGTGATTTTCGGTGTGAATGGTTCCTAGCCTGGTGGCAAATAGCACGGACATCAATCACTTGATAGTTGATACGCCCACGGCGGTGGGTTGCATGAACTTATCGGGAACAAAGCAAACGTGTGCTAGACAATCGCCTGTCTCGGTCAATTGGCGGGGATTTCCATGCATTCAGCCGCAAATGTAATCTTGTTTGGGATGGAACCCGCGTCAACTGCGCGAGAAGTCGAGGGAGTTCTACAACCCATCTGGCGCCGTTCAACTGGCAGACATCATGCCTACTCGCTCCATAGGACATGCAGGCGTCTTGACATGTTCGAAGTTGATTCTCTCAACAATTCCATGTTCCTTACCTGCTCCTTACCTGAACTTGATACTCCGTACCGTACCTTAGCGTGCTTGATGACGGGTAGCGGCGGTACCTTCATCCGCGCCGGGCGCCTAAAAGTCAATGAATTTCCGGATGCTTTTCCGGACGCTTTACGGACGTAACTGATTTTCCTTACATGTACTTTTCTCTCTCAGCCGTATCCACACATCACCAAATACCTACACCAGGCCCGTTCCACAATTGATATCGTGCAACCTTTCATTCCTGGCCAGACAGATACAATCAACTTCGGTTGCACGGATTGAGGAAATGTCGACAAGAACTTTACCACGTGGCCAATCGGTCAGCTTCCGAAAATATGCGACGTGAATACGAGCCGTTATCATCGTGAAACATTTGCCTTACGAGGAAGCTTGGCGACTGCCAGCATGGTGTATCGCAATGATACCAAATTCGGCGCCATCACCATCAGGTTGGTTTTGTCGCTTCGTTCCTGAGCCATTGACACCGAAGTGCCCATTACTAGACACCCTAGTCGTCAGGTCTTGTTTACAGTAGTAGCAAGGCTTTCAGTACTTCTTTGACATGTGCAGCGTTTATATCGGCGGATAGATTCACTTATCCTGACTGGCATTCGTCTTCGCTTTCTTCACTTATCGTACTCACATGATCCTCGATGATGGTTTGGAATTCACTACGATGGTTGACGTCACCTCTTCGCACCTGGAGTTACCAGAAGACTCCGCCTCAGATTTGACAGTACCTACGAGCTTTCCTAATTCTCACCTCGATCAGCTCCGTTCAGTGTGATGCACCATCCTCCAAGCTTTCGCTCCGTCTCTCTTGCCTTTTGTGCAATCTCATAGCTTCAATGATTTCTTGTCTTAGACCTTAGTGAGCGGACTTGCCAAGCTGGCATTCAGTATCTTTACTCAAGGAGCAAAGCCTCATCTTTCTCTTACTTCTTTTTGCCTGGATAGACAAATCTGCGCCGTAGACGACAAGACTCACTTCAGCATCCGACATACTCCATCAAAGCACGTCTTCACCAGAGTGCGACTAGTTCTCAGCGGTTTGAACGTCTTACTTCCGTCTACTAAAACGCATTGTCTCCGCTCTTTGGTCTCTTTCGCACACAAAGTTTTCTCAACTCGCAAACCTAGTCTCAAATAGTCGAGGCCTTGATCAATAGCCGAATGCGTTATTGACGACATTGACCAGCTTATCTACCAAGAACGTTGGTTTGGAATGAGCCCGTCGAATTTATAGAATCCTCAAGGTCGTTATATTTGACCGAACGATATATCGATAATACTCAGGCATATCCCAAAGAAAGAGCGGGCGGGTTGAGATATTGCCCCTTGGGTTCAGGTTAGAGATTGGAGGCCATTGGAGATGGGTAACAAAAAGCTTACAGGTAAGTCTGCAATAACAACCTGGAACTCTGAAGTCAAGGAGATGGTGGAAATCAAATCAAAGACTCGGTATGGACTATGGAGCTGATTGCATTATTCAAGTTTTTACCGGATCTCACGCCCCAAACAAGGCCGACACGAATTCCTCTCGCGCCTCTCCTATGTCGAATAAGCGCAAATTTGAAGCCTTTGAATCTTCAGACGATGAGTCTATCGACTCGACAGATGCAGATGCTACTTTTCTGCAAAATCTCGTTACAGCATCGACTCAAGAAACAGGTCATGGTCGCGAACTAGATCCGCTATATCTCAACGCTGTATCATCCAAAAAGCGAAAGCTTGGAGGCTACTCTTTTTGTGGATCAAGTCTAGTGAACTCCGTGCTGAAGCTTGATTGTTCTCGAAAGGCTAGTCAAAATGTGCCGGATGACAAACTTCCTTCGACTCCGGAAGGTGAGAGCTTGGAGATATCGTGCCCAAAGAGCCCCACAAAGAAAGCACCGAAGGAGACAATGTCAATAGTCCAACGCAAACATTTTTTCGTCATCACTCCAACCGAGCAAATGGAAAAGTCCATGAGAGCCTATGTCTCCAAGGCAAATGTGCCATTTCTTCATCTGCCACCAGCTGACTGCTGGCTTCATCCCTCACCACCACAACCAAGTCGACACACTGGGCGATCGCCCGGTGTCATCAGTTGTCACTTTAGCTGGAAAGATACCGAGGACACCCACCATTCGATTGGAGTCAATTACGGCGTTGTAGCTCTTCTTGTGAAATTCCGTCTTTCATGGACACAGAAGGTGGGCTTCATCTACAATTCATGGCACCTCAGCCATCTTTGTGGAAACTGGACCTGCTGCAACTGGAGGCATTTCACTGTCGAACCAGGGCCAATCAATATCGGTCGGAATGCTTGCTTGTTGTCCAGTGGCCTTCGTACTCGCAAGTCTGACGGCAAGTGCAAACACCAACCTCCTTGCATGAGGAAAAAGAAGATCAAGGTTTTGCTCAAACCTGCTGCGACGGAAAACCATCAAATGAGCCCCGATGTCTAGGAATCCATGCAAACGAGCCCGTCTCTAATTCGCGAAACATCAGGAATGGTAGAACTGCGTAAGTGGGCCGGAAAGGCGCGAAAAATCTCCAGAGAACCCCTTCGGTCTTAGAAGCTGTAATGTGCCACCAAATCCAAACCATTTTCCACGGACACCCTGTTCAGCCTTGCGTCCACACAGCCCGCGAAGGCAAGCCCACGAGGCATGGGACTAGGCTTCGCCTAGAGCCAGGAAGACTTACTTGGTTTCTCCTCATGGCACCAGCTTATGCTCCGTTTCCTCTTCATGGCCATCACTGTGGACCTCGTGCAGTTGATTCATCCAGCAACTTTCTCTACTCGATTTTCCTTGTGTTGGTTTGCTCACAGCCTTATCCTATTTTACTTCGTCTAGCAACGTTCTTGTCGGCAAGTCCATGGAGCCATCTGTCAATCTCATCTTTATCACAAGCGTTCAAGCAGGGAGTTTCTTATGATACTTGATCTAAAAGGCCAGGCTCCGGAAATTTTCTTAGCGCTCGTGTGTGGGTTGTGCCACATCACTTTGGTCTACGCTTGCATCTTTGCTTCGTTCAACAGCTGCTGGCAACCAAGGGAATCTGCTGTGGTGAATTTACTGCATATTTGCAATTGGAAGTCCAGAATCTTATTTTGGCTTTTTCTTCTCCTTGTTAGCAATTTAAATTCTTGCCGTCTATCGTTCAAGGAATTCACAGACTATCGAAATGGGCGAATACTCGATACTCGCAATTATGACACCAAACAAATCACTTTCACAATTACTTTTGCCCTTTGCTCCAATTCTTCCAAGACACCGTTTCCAGAAGATTCTGTTCAGGACCAGCTATCTCGAGAATACCATCAACACCAGACGCCGGCACATAGCAACATTCCACACCTCACAAACTCAGACTATCCGCCTTTCGACCTCAACCACCTCACACAACCTACCCCCCCGTCCCCCTTTTCTCCCAAAACCTTTCACCCCCTCGCGCAGACCAACTCTCCTTACCCAACATTCCCCAACCGCTCTGCATCTCGTCCCCCCTTCTACTTTCATCAAGTAGACAGGCAAGAACAACAACCCCGTCCCTGCTCCCTCCACCCTTCCCTTGAACCCAACCTTGTCTTCAATCAACGCCCACCAACATCTCCAACCTCTATCTCTTTCCTCCTCTCCATTCCCGCCCTTCCCACGCTCCACCACCATCACTCTTCCCTCCTCCCTCCACCCCTCTCACCCACCCTCACACCTTCCTCTCTCCTCCCTCTCTTCTCCAAAACACACCATCCTCCCTCCCACCACCGTCCACCCCTATCTTCCTTCATCCCCTCCCAGACCCCACCATTACCATCCTAAACTCCATGAATCACCACCACCACCACAACCACCACCACCACGACCATCACAACAATGATCATAACCACGGACTCGTTAAAGCAAGTCTGGGTACAAAAAGCATCAAACATGCATCTGCGTCGAGCGGGTAAAGTTCTGCGGTTTGGTGTGCGATGTTAGGCGTGTCGAGTGTTGTGAGATGGTTCGCGATTAGGGCTTGGGTGGGTGGTTCATAGATAGCAATTATCTAACCTTATATTAGCCTTCTCACTCGCAATCAACTCGCATCGTCGCCGCACCCTTCTTCCATCGCCATCATCATCATATCCCTTCCTTCTCACCCAGTTCCCTCAATTTCATAAAAAAATTCCCCATCGCTTTTCCCTCTCACTGCTTCCCCATCACTTCTCGCTTCTAGTTAAAAAAAAAAATTCAAACCCCCGATCATCCCAAATTTATCACTACAACTAATTTCTCGCACTTAATTTCCCCTCACAAACGTCTTACTTTTAAGTTCTTTTCTTTTTTCTAGCTTCATCTCTCTGACTTTCTTTTTCATCTTGATCATGCAAGAATGAATGTTTTATAATCATTTTCGTTTCACATCTCGAAAATCGCATGCTTTTCATCCAATTATTTTATCATGCTCGCTCTCATTCTCTCATTCTCTTTCTTGTTTTTCGCTTATTTGAAAAGTCAAGATCTTTAATTAATCTCATTGTTATTCTTTCTCTTCTTTTCTCTTCTCTTTTTTCAAACTCTACATTATTTTTCTATCGATGAAGGGGTTTGAATGTAGAAAATTTTTCTTGAAAAAGAGGGGTTGAGATTGATGAAGAAGAAGAAGGGAGTTTTAGCAGCGAGGGGGTCGAAAGGCAGACTTAAGGATTCTCTGAGAAGAAAAGAAAGAAGGGTTCTAGGAAGGGATGATGAGAATCTAAATCGTGTTGGGGAAAAAATGATATTTTGGACGTGTCAGAATGAGGAAGAGGAGGTTACGAATTAGCTGAATTGAGTTTCTTTACGATATAGAAATCTGAGCATGTAGAACTACAGCGCCTTCAACCAGAGCTCATCTAAATCTCAATATACACATTCACCCTCCCAACCCCCTCCACTCCCTTCACCCCCCACCCCCCCCCACCTCCGTCCCATCTACCTCCCCAAAACCCCAACCCCCCCCTCCCCCACTCTTCCCCAAAAACCGGATAATTGATAAACAGCAAAACGTCACCGAAAAAGCAATGGCTCTACTTTCTTTGCGGTTTGAGTCTGGAGATGAGGTGGGATGGGTGGTTGTGGATAAGTGGGTTGTGCTGTGCGGTTTGGTGGGTTGGGTGGTGGGTTGGTTGGGTTAGGTGGGTTGAGGGGTTGGAGTTGAGGAGGGGTGAGGGTGTGGGTGAGGGAGTGGGTGAGGGAGTGGGTGAGGGTGAGGGTGAGGGTGGGGATGTGGGTGTGGGTGTAGGATAGGTTGGGGGCGTGAGGGTGGTGAGGATGTGAGTAAAGGGTGAGGGGGTGAGGATGTGAGGATATGGGTGTCGGGGTAGAATAGGTTGGCGGCGTGTGAATGTGGGTAAAGAATAAAGAATGAGAGTGAGAAAGAAAAAGACGAAGAATGAGAATGCGCGAATTAATAGTAGCTGAAAGCGCCAAAAAATAATAATTTCGATAATAGAAGCAGATAGTTCTTTCGTATCCCGCCGAAAGATACAGTATCGAAGATGATGACTTTTTCAACGGGATAAGAATGGGGAAGAGATCTTGAACTTTTTTTGAGGGGTGTGGGTTTTGTGTGGGTTTTGTGTGTGGGTTTTTTTTTGAGTCTGGGAGGTGAGGCTTGAGTCTGAGGGGATGTTTAGGTTAGAGGGGAGGGGGGGCTTTTTGGTGTCGAATTCCTATTTCTTTTTTGGGTCTTCGGCGGTTAGAGGTTTGAGGGCACGGCTAGAGAGAGACCTTGCGGATAATATGTAGTGCGCTTGGGAGAAAGTCCTTCGAAATGCTTTCAGAATTCTATAATATATTCGTAAACCTATCCTTCTCCCCCTTCCCCTCCACCAACCCCTCACCCTCATGATCCCCGACCGGCTTATACTCGCCCCACCGCTCATTCTCCCCTCTCAACCTCCGCCTTAGCAACCACGCCAGCACGGCCACCAGAAACATAAAAACCCCACACACGCTCATGCCTTTCACATAATACGGCTTATCGCTATCCGGGTAGAGCCTCGTGCCGACCAGGGGGCCGAATTGCCCAAGCACGTTCAGCATGGCGACGCCGGTCCCGCGCTTCGAGTCCGAGTCCTGGTTGTTGATGGTCCAGGTGATGATGATAGTGATGGCGCTGAAGAAGCCGGCTGCAGCGGGGTAGACGCCGAGATAGCGCCAGAGCGACCCGGCGCGCAGGTATCCCGCCACAGCGATGAACAGATACCCCGAGGCGCCGAGCAGAGCGTGGAAGATGACAAAGTTGCCGCGGTTCTTGGCGCGGTCGGAGAGGAAGGCGGTGAGGAGGACGACAAGGAAGGAGAAGAGATAGGGTGGGGCGGAGAGGGCTTGCGAGGCGAGCGGGGTGTAGGACATTTCGTGGATGATGGTGGGGAGGAAGGGGGGAAGGCTGGAGAAGGCGACGTTGCAGCTGAAGAACATGAGGGCGGTGAGGTAGCATTTTGGGTCGGTGAGGGCTTGGCCGATGTCGTGGAAGTCGAGTTTGGGGTTTTCTTTGGAGAGGGGGTCTTTTTCTGTGGCTTTGGCGGCCGAGAGGCGGAGTTGAGCGACTTTCTTTTCGCGGCGGGTCAGGAATTTGGCTTGGGAGGGGCTGTCGGGGATTTGGTACCAGGCGACTGCGGCCGCGACGATGCTTGGGGAGCCCTCTACCAGGAACAGCAGTCTCCAGGCTGCGATTGGGATGTGCTCGCCGGCTTTTGTGATCAGCCAGGCTAGACTGCTCGCGAAGCTTGTGGCCAAAGGCGCTGCAGAGATGAACAGGCCTGTCCGCAGTGCCAATTCTTCCCGCTTGAAAAAGAATGAAAGCAGAAAGGGAATGCCCGGGGAGAAGGCAGCTTCACCGACACCAAGGGCGGCACGTAAGACCACCATGAGCCAGAACGAGCTGACGACTGACTGAAGACAAGCGATCACACTCCATGATGCCACGCACAGAGACATGTAGATGTGAGCGGGGACGATGCGGTAAAGAAGGGTCATCCATTGAAAGAGGATGTAGGTGATGTAAAAGGATGTCAGTAGCCATTCGTACTGGGAGGAAGTGAGGTTGAGATCTTCGGTTAGACCGGCAATGCGAGCGTTGCCAATGTCTTGGAAAGCTTAGCATCGCGTTCTTTGATTCCAGGACCCGTCAACATGACTTACTGGATCTATCTAGAAACGACAGCATGTACAGCAATGCTACGAAGAGAACGAGACGGCGGTCGAGTTTTCTGATCACGGCACGCTCTTCAATTGGCGAATACAGCTGCGTCCCATCGACATCTTCGTCGTCCGAGATGCTGTTTGACCTTTGCCGGCGACCATGGTGGCGTGGATCGTTGGCGCCGTCGAATGCATGTGAGAGATGCTCAAGCTCAATGGATTCAGGCCCATCTTTGCCAAGGCCCATTGTAATCGGTCTCGCGCCGATGATGGCGTCCAGGAAGCCCCTCTCCAGCAATGATACTACTACCTTACACCGTGAACGACATCGATTTAGCGATGGCGGGAAGGTTCCAACAGTATTAGGACGGGAAGAATACTAGAGTTAGAATACTTCGGTACGTGGTACTATCATACTTGAGTGTCAAGGTACAGGAGCCTCCGTACTGTACCTTGTCACGCTTGTGTACCGATCAATGTAGTCTAATAACCGACCTGGAATTCTCCGATAGGATGACTCGATGAGGTCCCCTGCCACGCTTACCTACCCAAGGTAAGGTACGGAAGTAGGTAAGGTACGGAATACTTGAGCTTAGGTATTCTACGGAATAAGGTAAGACAAGTCAAGGGTTACCTACCCCTCCCTGCCCTGGAAGACTGATAGACAGTTTCAGCCATGCACGCCACGGCTGCTAGCGCGCCGAAGTCTCGGGACCTCACTCGAACCACGTTGTTGTTCCAACCGCCGACGGCTTCTGGATTGCGCGACAGTCGACAGATCTTCTCAGACTCGTCACGGGGCACGGCATAGTCCATAAGGTACTTACTTATTATTCAAGCTTGCGATCGTCAAGAAGAGCAGTACGGAGGTAGTGCCTTCAACTCTGCAATCACCGAAGATCCGTCGGACCCGGCGCAACTGTAAGGTATGGAAATGTAAATTACATGTACTACACCGTACTGTAAGGTAGTAATGTGAGAAAACCCAGCAGGGGCAGTCGTGCTTCTAGAAGAAGGTTCATATCCCGATTTTAATGGTGACCCGCCCCAATTTTAAAGTATCTGGCGAAATAATCGAGGTTTCTTTCTGGATCACTCTATATTTCTGTAATTCGCACAGCTCCTTGACGTCTTCAAGCCGCTCTGAAAATGATATAAATGGGGAGGTACATACCTTAGAAACGCGCATGATTTGTTGGTTAATAAAAGGAGCTCCCAGACTTGACTGCTTCTTAACAGCTTGGTAATAATCCACGTTGATCTTATGGTCTTGTTAGGTAGCACTAGACGTAAAAGAACATAAAAATTCTAGGTACCTAAGACAACCGTAACGAATCAAAACGTGAAATCTCTCGCGGAATGTTGGCATTTTCTCTGGATTCGGACGATTCCTGTCCGACTCCCATCTGGGTGGAAGTCGAGCAGGCTGATCAGTCGCGTCATCATCAACCGCTGTCTGGTGTGCTTGTCAAAAGGGCCCGAGCTCATTTGCCATGTGCTTCCTGCAGGGTTCTTTCTTGTCTCACGAGGTCAGTTGTCTGGTGTGTCTGAGGAATCCTCCCGCTGGGGGCTGAACTCCAGATCTTCCTGTCCAGGGTCTGCACACCATGTCCGGAGTCGTAACACAGCGGTATACCGTTTGGCAGTTTGCGTTGATCTGGTTGTGGATCGGTCGAGTCGTTGATCCTATCGTTACCAGTACAGAGTAAGGACAGCGCTCTGTCCTTGTCATCAAGACTTGATGCCGTATTGTCTTGCTCTTTCGGCTCTTTCGAATTGTCGTGCGAGGTGGGGGGGTACCTTACTAGGTAGGTAGGCTAACGAGTCAGCACGCCCCAACACACTACCACACCAATGCACCAACCACCCATGCTCTATCAAGCCCTAAAAACCAGGACGATTCCTTCAGTTCGGATTTGCGGCACGGAGATGCTGCTTTTTGTCAGTGACTACCCCACACAGTCTCACAGTCTCACTACGGAGTATTCCGTACTGCTTTATCGTTGCCAAGACCAGAGCGTTGTGTCACGAGGTATTCTATCCCCCGCCGTCTCGGGCGTGCCGTAAGATTGGTAATGATCCTCTACTGAAATACAGTAGTACTGTATGTACACAGTACCACCCTGAGACTTCGGGACCTTTATGAAGAGGCTCATGCCCACCTGTGTCGACATGTTGGGACTTGACCGACCCCGTCTGCATCCTTAAAAGTACCAAACGATTCACTGGACGGTCAGCCAATACCTCCAAGCACAATGAGTACAGTCAATGCTACCGTCTGCCCCTCTTCCTTACTACTCCCTGCTGGTTGACCTCTACTGGAACAACAGCAAGCTGATAGCATGACAGACGGTCAACTGGGCCCTGACTGGCGTGGCAGGGGCATTGACTCTCGGCCGTTTTGCAATTCGAGCTTACAACTCTAGACGGTTGTACTGGGATGATCTGGCGCATCTGGCAGCATTCCTCGTGCTACTCTCGCACAGCGTCACCAACGAGGCCACACTCAACGCCAAACACAGCCTCGCCATATTAAAGGCCACAAAGACTACACCACAGGCAGAGCTGCTGCGTAGCTATCAGCATACTCACTACTTGAATACGATCAACAACTGTCTCCTGTATCTCGTCTTTTGGCTCGTCAAAATATCATTCTTGTTATTCTATCATCAGCTGTTTCGAACGTCGATGCAGTTCAGAAAGATATGGTGGGCGGTACTCGCTTTTACGCTGGTGACTTTCTGGGTGCCGATTGCAGGTGTGCTTGCTACTTGCGCACATGCGAAAACCGTGGCGGATTACAGTGAGTAGACTCAACTCGGCAAAACGAAACCTGCATGTGAAGACTGACATGTACGACAGAGGCCTGCGGCTCAGCGGCTCATTGGCGTCTGGTAAAGCTGGAATATTCGTGTGCCATCAACGTAGTGTCTGACTTGGCCAGTAAGTTGTATTCTTTCCCTTCCAGAATCGTTGACTGATTTGACAGTCATGGCTCTCCCTCTCTGGATGCTAAAGGATCTCAAAATTCGACCACGGCAGAAGATCGGACTGGCCTTTATATTTTCCCTTGCTACATTCATTGTTGCCTTGGACATTCTCCGTACCGTCGAAGCGGCTGCTGAACACCAAGCAGTCTACACAGTCCTGGAAGTCAATTTCGCCGTCATCGTCTCGTGTCTACCTACCTACCGTGCACTGCTCGCCATAGGTCAAAAGCGAACAACGAACAAGGCATCGAAGCTCACGTCTTATGTTCGAAAAAGTCTGGGCAACGGTCGGTCTCTCAGAGGCGACGACGGCCGTGTTCCTTTGAAGAGTCAGGAGGACACTGGGACCGAACTGAATTCTCGATCGATTCACGTCTCCAAAGGATTTGCAGTTTCTAGTGGAGAACGCGATCCTTACTCATTCGATCGTCTTCCCGATCATAGCGACGAGTTCAACGCACCTAGGCCCGTCCATTTCCACCGACCAACCTTGTCACGTGAATATTCGAATCATGTCTGAAAGCCCAGCCAGCAGAAAATGACCCGGAATGGTGGCCTATGTGTATTGCTGCATCGACGGCCAATCTTTGGTTGGGTATGAAACATTCCGCCCAGATGCATGGCATCCAGTGGTCCTCGACTAATGTCCCCAATTGGACTCGCTCGAATCGGAGATGCCTTCTCCAGTACATGTGGCTACTCGTACTCGGGTAATCATGCATCTCACTACGACATCTGCCGACTGCGATGGAAGATGGTGCTATCACACATCTTCAGGGCTCTACAATTTCAAGGCTACCTATCCCACGCACCCTCGACAGCGGAACAAGAATTTGTGCAAGATTAAGGCCCACACATCGGGGATTCTTCAACGACCAAAGCAGACGACTATGCAGCCGCAAGATGTTGAATCTTCCCTAGAGATAGGAGATCTGTTCTATCGCTACCTCCTTTGGGTGGAGCCGGAGATAGGAGATGGTGGATGGTGGATGTGTGTCAGATCGGTTGGGGGCTGTGCAGGATAGCCCTAATGATAGATTGATAAAGAGGGGGTGGTGGGTGGGAGAGCAGGGATAATGTAGATGGCTGTTGTTGGTACTTTAACTTGAGGTACGGAAGTACATTAGCAAAGTCCGTGCTTTTGCGCTACTGATCCAAGGAAATCTCCGGTCCGAGGTCGTACCTTACGGAGACCCCACTTTCCTACCGCGGTAACTTTATGCAAGGCTTGTGCCTGCATGAAAATCCACTAGAATAGAATAGAACTAAACCTTGCCCACGCTTGTGAAACCCCCAAAGTTGCGTTCGATGAGTGAGTGTCACGAATCAGCCATTATGGATTTCTTTTTCCTTCAACTCTTTCACTCGTCTACACATCTCCCTCCTGCAATGAGTGATTGCCAACATGGCAGAACGAAGTCGTGTTGGCCAACGTCCGGAAAGCGATCCCTTCAGAGACTCCTCCAGGAGTTCAGCCGAGGACAACGTGAACTACGCTCACTGCGATGACCTGACTCGGAAGCAGGCATGGTGCCTTTACCTCTCTCACTTTCTGTCCATGTGGAATTCGCGAATGTACGAGTGGGCTGTGGTGAAGACACTTTGCTCCAAGGATGACCGTCCTTGTCCGACTGCTCCAATATTGACAGACATTTTAGATTCTTTTCATCCAAGTCGCCTTCCCTGGGAATCTCTTGGCTTCGTCAATCAAGTACATGTCCCCCCCCCCAAGCAGAGCCATCTCAGCTATCTTCTTACTGACCTCACTAGTGGTATCGCTGAAACCATCTGCGTCCTCTTCTTCTCCTCTGCTCTCGGCCGCTGGGTCGACCACGCCGCCTCCCGCCTGCGCACACTTCTCCTCACCATCAACACCAACAAATTCATGGTATTAGCCTCCTGCATGATATGGTTCCTTATTCTCTCCTCCGAAAGTCCTTCATACAAGCGCTTCCTCTTCGCCCTGGTCCTCGTCCTCGGTATGGTCGAGAAACTCTCTCGCATGACGAACATCCTCTCAATGGAAAGAGACTGGATCCCGACACTTGCAAACCCTCCGGTGAAAGGCAGGAGCTGGACGCCGTATGGTTTGACGCATTTGAACACTACAATTAGGAGGATTGATATGCTGTGTAAAATTGGGGGCCCCTTGGCAATCGCGACATTTATATCTTCGGTTTCAACGCACAAGGTGGCGACTGTTGTGGTCGCTGTTGTCAGTACTGTCAGCTGGGGAGTCGAGTGCTGGGCTGTGACGAACGTATCGAGGCAAAATCGTCGTCTGCAAACACCAAAGAGGAAGGAAAACGACGAATTGGAGATGGAGGATCTGGATACTGAAGCAAAGTTGAACGACTATGCTATGGGATCAGCAACAGATCGATCACCATCTTTTATACTTGCTGGGGTGATTTCTTACGTCGAGGCCTCTCTCCACTCGCACATGGTCGGCCTTCGATACTTTTTCAGCTCCACCGTCTGCATTCCCTCCATTTGCGTCGCTATACTCCATGCCTCTGTTCTTTCCTACTCTGGCACTTTCACCAATTACCTACTCAATGCCGGCTTCACGTTGGGGGTGGTAACTGTTGCTAAGGCCATTGGTTCAGTTTTCGAAATCGCTAGTACCGTCGTGTTTCCACATGCTGTCGCTAGGCTGTCTTCGACCAAAGCGACTCAACTTGATTCGTGTGATATGCGAGAGCCAAGCAAGACAGAGGTGCGGGAGTCTCTGTTGGAGGATGGTGATGATGGGGAGAGTGGAAATATAGATCAGGAGGATGGACAAAAGCAGACTCCCCATTTTGAAGAGGGTATAGTGAGAGTTGGACTTTGGGGTATCTGTGGTCTAGCACTCTGCTTGGTTAGTCACCCTTGAAAAATCCATGGAACTCACCCACTGATCCATGGCCCAGATCCCCGTAATGTATTCCCTCTTCCAGCTCGACGCCACCCTTCCTCCGCCGTCCAATAAATCCGACTCCCCTCCCCCACCCTCCCCTCTATCTACCCACACCCTTACAACTCTCACCCTTCTCTTCTTCCTCTCCCTCTCCTTCCTTGGCCGCTGGACCTACGACCTCAGCGCCATGCAACTGACCCAAGTCCTTATCCCGGCAACCCATCGCTCCAGTTTCGGAGGAACCGAGATGGCAATAGTGAGTGTATTCAGCCTGGGTCATTGGGTTGCAGCGGCGATTTGGAACCAGCAAGGTGATTTCAAGTGGTTGGCGTTGGGGAGTTTTGTGGCGGTTGGCGTGGCGGCCGGGGGGTATTGGATGTGGTGTCGGTGGTGGGAGGGGAGGGAGGGAAAGAGGGGGGGAGAGGCGAGGGAGGGGGGAGCCCGAAGGGATGGGGGAGTTTGGGTTGGGGATAGAGACATGTAAAGTAGGATCTTGGACGCTGGCGTTGGGCTGACTGCATTTAAAGATACCCAATAGATGCAAGGTGGGAATTTGAATTTTACGTGTCTGTCAAAAGAAGTTCGAACCTGCTACTGGAACAATTCTCACACGGATATTGATCTGGTCCCGTCCTGACGTGCTATTCCACCCCCCCCAAAGAAAGCCCACCCAATACCACCTAACCCTTGAAGCAGTTCGGACATTACCCACGCCTTGGCTTCCCTGCCAACACACCCCGGTCTTCATCGCATATCCCTTATCTTCTCGGGTGAAAAAGGCCGTGAAGAAGCACGAATTATCCTCACGCCCCGCCCCGCCCTTTCCGCCTCTTATCTCCCAACACCGCCCGCACCTTCGTTCACGCAACATTCCCCCCCACTATCTCTTCCAGAACACCGTGAAGTTCCCCTCAAAAGCCCCCGTCACACCGCGTGCATGCCTCCCGCCTCTTATCTCCAACACCGCCCTCGTCTTCACGGGCGCGCGCGGGAGCGGGATGGGGAAGGGGGGCGTGAAGAGCTATGGATATTTGGGACATCCGCACCAGTGGTACCCGGCTTGGGGGTGTTTATGGGTGGGTACTTAAACAGCTCTTTCCTCGCTGATGTTTTTTTCTTTTCTTTCTTCAGTACAGACTTGGTTTTTCGGCTTTCTTATATATATATTTGAATGTCTTTGGCTCTGCTATTGAGATGGAGGCATGCCTTGGTCGGCGGGCTTGAAGGTTATTGGATGTAGAATTCCCTTACTTCTTTCTTGCTTTTGTATATATTTCGCTACCATATACGGACTTGAAGCCCACAGCTGATTCTTTTTTCGGGCTTTTTGGTCTATTATGCACTCCTGTCTTACCTCCTGGTGTTGGACTTTTATATAAGTATTCTTTCTTCCTGCTCCGCTACACCCGCCTCCTCGCATCTAAGTTTCTATACCTTACGGAAGCTTCGGGGTATGTAATGGTTATGAAAGCCTTACCGTGACCTGTTGCCCTTGGCTTGGGCGATTGCCTGGCGACTGTGGCTGCGCATGACTCACTTTGGTTGATCAAAAGGAGTCAAGAGTGTACTTGGGCACCTTTATACGGTGGGGTGCCCACAGAGTAGCACAGATACGTGTACAAAGAGAAGGTGCGGCTGCTCGCCCGTTAAGACGTTTGGCTGCGGGTTTGAACTCGGTAAGTTTTTAAGATACTGTGCTGGTGTTATGGTTCTATGGCTAATGTGTTTCTGATCTGCTAGGGATACGAGCGAGGTCTGCTTTAACCAACACTCAAAGCGTAGACCGATCCGTTGTACGTGCCGTCCAGCAACGTTCTTGGGTTGTCCTTGCTCTACTGAGGGGGGTGCGGCTGGGTCTGGCGCAGTGGCTGTGGGTGTGAACTGTAGGTAATACTTCTCTGTTTTACTGGCTTTATGAGAATTGACTAACTTGTGTCTGAACCGCCAGTTGCAAATTCTCAGAGGAATTCGATTCTGCGCTGACTTACGCCTCAAAGCGGTGTGGAACGCATGGTACGCATCTGCGCCTGCCTCGGCGCCAATCTCCAAGGAGCGCTGTGATTTTCGACCTCGGAGCCTAATACACCACGACCTGAGCTGTCTTGCTTATCGCGCTTTCTCCCTGACCAGATGAGGAGAGCCTCAACATAGAGCTAGAGCATACGTCAAAAGCACTCCGTTTTCTGGAGAGTGAGCGATATAGTCATGGAAACGACGACGGAATTCCTCGAGGTGGCAATGAGTGTTCCGGGCGAGGTACTTAAGGTTCATTCATGACAGCAAAGAGAACGTGATAGCGGCCAAGCATCGGAAGCGGACCGAGTTAAAGATCGAAGCCACGGTGAGGAAGAGGCGCCTGTCCATGCCAAGTGCCTACTCCAGAAGCTGGAAGAAGACTTGGGTCAAAAAAAGAGCGCGATTACAGCCTTTTGAGCACAGAAGGAGGACACAGATATTACTCCTCACATCGGATCAGAACTGCTTCCCTATGCAAGACTAAAGGATTGAAATTCTTCCTTACATTTTTCAACCACAGTTCCTTCTGATGTTTCGAGATTCAGCAAATTGACAGTGATGTTCTACAGCCTTCGAACATTCAGCGACAGCAGATCCCAATCTGGCACATGTTCCGTATCGTGCATGCTTACATTCAACCAGGCGAGCCCGAGATGAGACCTCATTATCAACAGGTGCTCGGGGTATTGCAGCGACTTGGGCAGTTGTTTGGTGATGGGCACCGTCCAGGGTATCCCAGAAACCAACCCACCCACATCAAGGCCATTCAAGGTGGTGATCGAAACAACGATCAAGAAAAATGTGGTACTGGTTGCGTCATGCACTTCTAACTTTGAACCTTCCCTTGGAGCGTACGCCTCGAAGGTTGCTATATGAGTGCTTCGTCTATATTTCCGTGCTATCCTCATAGATCATAAAGAGAATGGCTTCAAGAGCAGAGAGAGATCGCATAATCCCATAGCTCACTTGATTCCTCAGCGATCATCGAAGACTCGCTTTTCGGAACTTGCTGTGTCGCACCGAGAGCCTCATCGTTGTTCTTCTCACCGGAAGTGGAAAGACTTTGCTGAGAACCCTGGCCACCTGGCAGCACTCGGAAGGCATGCAGGTCGTTTTGGTGCCTTAAACTGCACTGCTATCCCAACGGCGTCATTTCCCTTGAGACTCATGTTGCCTACACCGATCAAGATGACGAGTAGGATTGATCAATCTCAATAACCCGGTGTCCTCACGGTCCACGTCACCGTCACGACTGCCACGTCGCCCGAGTACGTGAGGTCACGCTGAAAATCGGCTTCCAATCAGCTCAGGCTGAGAGGTCGCTGTGCAATCTGGGAACTGCGGTTCGTGGGGGTTTTCCGAAAGAAAAGAAGACTCTCACAGGGTGGCATCGAGATCACGGAAGACGCGACTCACTCGTTCTGCGAATATCGAAGGTATCTTCATCCTCCGATATACACGAGAATCTAGCAGATGTGAATTACAAAGACTTTAATCTTCATGTCACACGTTAACTCTCAAAGCGAGATCACGAATTCAAACGTCGTATGCTTCAGAGAATTATCAATGTCAAGCTAAATAGAAGAAATAACGAGACTGAGCGCGACGCTGTTATTAAGACTTTCTGCTCGTACTTTCAAAGAATCGAGATGAGGAAATTCACAGTCCATTTCGATAACACGAAGATCACAATGGACCGCACAGCTTGTATAACAACTGCGTCTTCGAGCACGAACCTACAACAGCGCCGTACATACCTCTCGGACAATCCTTGAGCATGACGCTGTTTTCTTGAGTGTCTACCTCAGAGATAAAGTCAACGATCCATCCTACTTCTCTACAAACAGCACGCTCGACCTCCTTCGTCACGAGATTGATGTGATAATAACTTCCGGCCTTTCTATACCCAGCACTTGCGGCTTACCGATGAGCCTCACAACATCGATACTGGCACTTCTCTTGAGCCAAAGGCCGAGCGTCCATTGATGATTATATACCCTACTATAACTATATTCGTACACGGTGATACGAAAATTCAAGCGTACCTCTTATATATAATGGTTGTTATAGAAGGCATCTTTTCTTTTGTGTAGTATATGGGAAACGCTCGCGAGGCTAAGCTCTTCTGCGCTAGAGTTTGCAGAGGCACTGCGGGTCAGCCTTCAACGATGAGACTCGGCAGTTCAGCGACGACCATGCCACAACGTCTTCTGCTTGTGAAGGCAAGAGAGGGAAGGAATAGACGAGCCAGATTGTTGCGGCCGAGAACTCTTGGTGTTTTTGTGGTAGAGAACAGCGTTATACCTGTGACAACCCACCATAAGTCGACAATCCTTCTTCTCAGCACATCACCTAACAGCATCAAGCGAAGCGTCCCGACTTCCGATATAGCTTATGTTTACGTCGTGGAAAAATACGACTTGCCAGGCCTAAAGCATTGTGGCCCGCCGGACAACCAAGTGGACATCGACGCGCCGCTATAGAAAGTCATCATATTTACAAAGGAGATAGTTGTTTTTTGCCGACGAACTCAGGATTTTTTCATGAGTCTGAGACAGGATAATCATCGCTGCGTGAGGGTGACCGAAAGACTTGTTTAATCTTTATGTACAGGCTGGGCCCGATCCACAAGCACCCTACCCGACCGCTAAATTCAGTAAAGTCTTCTTTCAAAGCAAATCCGGCGGAACCTCGCACTGCAACCTCGAAAATCAGGCGCAAGTTGCACAGCCTCAGTACAGACGTTGCCCCGGTCTTAGATCCTGGGATGCGGGAGCATTACATGGCAGGTATTGCAGAGATAGTTCATATTTTGCAGAACAAAGTTTCGAGTCGCAATCCAAGGCTGCACCGACGTCGACTTCGCTGCAACTACAAGAGTGACTGCGCGACAAAACCCCCACATGCTCTGGAACTTCCTGCGTCGATGTTGAGAAAATATGCGGTTGGTTACCGCTTGAGATACTTGTTCAATGGCCGTTTGTGTCTCAGCATGATAGCAGCTCAGACAGCGATGACGAATTCGTCAACGAGATCTTGCTCACTCTATTCGAGTGTGTATCATTTTAATAAACTCAACTTCTGAGACATCATAACAGTTAATTGCTCACATAAAACCTCATCTTTCAATCTTTTGAACCAGAATCATTCACATCTTAGAGACTTTCTATCTTTCATCACAATCAGGTAACAATCTCAATTCAAGCTGCGATCATCAAGATCAATCGTTCAGTTTAGACTTACATCAGTCTAGAATTCGCTTGAGGTTGGTTTCAACGAGAACATCGATGCGCATGCCTTCCTCAAGGAACCTCAAAGTAAAGGTTGTGGGAAATTTCTCCCTTCATCGAATTGATCAGTACCTCTATTGAAAAAGTGATGCACCTCGCCCTGGACGAAGAGCAATTTGCGGTACTGATGTCTATGAAATTAAGACACCAAAGCAAACAGGAAGAAACCTTGTTACCACTGTTCGCACTCTAGAAGTAAGTAATGAATAGTGATGCGGAACCTTCTCCCTACCACCAACAATGTCTCACCGAAGGAACCTCACATAAACATTGTGGCAACGTCCTCCCTCTACCATTCGGACAGTATCTTCCCAGAAGAACAAGTGCATTCAGTCTTTCGAACAACGTGTCATTCCTATCCACCTTCTCTTCGACAGAATATCAAGAAAATGAACTGTCTTCAGGTAATGATAAGCTTTATTCCAACGGTGTTGATAGCTTTATTCGAAGAAGTATCTCTCGAAGCGCCATCGACTCCTTTCACCAAAGCCAAACAATCATCACCTGAAGTTAAAACCGAGGCATCGAAAAGAGGCCCAAGGAAAGCAACCGGTATCGCGTTTGCGGTCGTTCTCCATGACGAACCATACACCGTTAGGCCAGCTCCGAAACGAAAGCTGCTGTCTCACCCACTAATAAAACCTTGTGAGGATGCGGTGTAACGGCTTGTTGGACCAGCTGCGCTTTTTCAATCATGGCTGTAACATGAAATTCAGGTAGCTGTGTGAACGAGATCAAGCAAATGATGTTTGCAGGATTGAACGATATCAAATAACGCTTCAAAATGTGTCCCCTTCGTGGCACTATACGAAAATTATCTTCAAGAGCTGGCTGTAAGATTGCAAAGATCCCCAAGTGCAAGACCTAATCAACGGTGTTTTTGAGCGAGAAATTCGTCTGCTGCTGTGGCTCAGAAGAGAGAGCCAAACTCGTTTTAATATAGAGCAGGCTTTTAGCAACCAATACGAGGCTCCTTGAGACTTTTTATAGATGGGGCAATCACCAAAGGCGGAACTTCCCATGTGGCGCAGACTCCTGGAGTTGCAAAGTCCGAGCATGACTCCGGCCTAGGATTGGTATCATTCTACTTACTATCCAGCCAGTCATTACGGCGAACAAAATACTGAGCATGGCGAGTATAGTTGAAAATGCAACGAATCTAGCATTGGGACCGGAGGAGTCTTCATCGAGCTCTAGCACAATCTCAACCTTGAAATAAGTGACAAGGGCTCGAGTCTCGAAAACCCCTCGAGCCCTTCTTTTTCAAAGAAATATGCTAAGTCTTTGCTGACATTTACCAATCTAGTACGGTTGTTCCTTCGATTTTTCGAACGATGCATGAGAAAACATCGTGCCAAGCCTGCTACTTTAGCGGTGCTGTGTTGGCTGCGTGGAGAATCTACGAGCTGATGGCAAAGGAGCTAGCGGAAGTTTAAAAGGAGCGAGACACATTAAAAAGCACTGCAAATAATTCCAGAGGCCGAGGTTGAGACCTTGGAACGATCCATCCAGGAGAAGGATGGAGAATTAAAGAAAAAGGAGACTGAACTAAAGGCTGCAATGAGGACGACACCAGCACTGTGGTGTCGTGGACAGCAGCGGAAAAGGGCAACTACCTTCCAAAATCGCACTGATTCTTGTTGGCTTTGAAAAGTTAGATGCACTCCGAGGTTTCTGATATCGTCGACGTGGCTGACAAAGCTCGTTCTGATTGGGATTCCTCTGACGTGTACTGAAAAGAGAGAACAGGAGAGAAAGAGACAAGAGGAGATGGAAAAATAGGTGGACGTCTTGACATGCACAAATTTTCAAATTTCTCTCGTATGTTCATCGGGCTGCTTCGACACTCTAGAACGTTCTGGGATGATCACAAACTACTCAATTGACTCTTCACTACATTTCACTTGCACGTATCTTCGACGACCAGGTTCCGTGCACATCCAACCCAGCCTGGCTATCCTAAATGTTAGCCAACAGGTGTGTGGGGAAGGGAGCAATATTTTTTACTAAAAAATTTCTTTCGCCTCTTCAAGTGGCTTAATTTTCTGAAGATGGGAGGACACTCGATTTAGGAGAAATGGGAGCGACGAGCGGTTCAGGAAGAATTTTCAGACGCAAAATCCCATGGATAAATAGCCACAGTTCAACACAGCCTAGGACCGATACAAGGGGGATTCGAATGTGGAGCGATTGATATATCGACCGAGTTGAACTACCCACAATGTTCGTCAATCATCGGTCACGCCACTACCCATTACCAGCAAAGTCAACACAGCCAGCTACCCAATTATTATACTGGCATTTTCGATCAACATGCTTATAACATATAAAGCCTACTACACGCTTGATATTGCCTTGAACAGGACGCTTCATTGCAAGCACTACCATACAATCGACGGCTACATTTTCGCCAGAACGACGTAGAATCTTGGCTGCATGCCCAAGCGCACCGAATTAATGGTACACTATGGTATGGGAAATGGTTTATGTATACTCGATCTTGCCCACCATATTAACAATTCAGCGCGGTCGCATTTTATAATTTACGACTACGTATTATCGACATCTTAGACGATGAGAGAAATTCTCTTTGAGCATAGCTGTTTGCTTGGCTGGCTTTCTGTTCCTCTTTGTTTCCGAGGCGATCATGGATCAACCTGAAGATAAAATCTAAGCTACAACCGCCTTCTCGCTAACAGAAATAAATTGAGGCTCAGCAATCGGTTGTTCAGTCTGATGAAGTATCTTACTCCTTACAACGAATCATGGCTAAGACTTCAGAGGGCCTGTCTGGACCTGCCGAGTATCTTGCTCATTACAACGATTCATGGCAATGACTTTGAAAGACTATAGAAGACTAGTCTGAATTTGCAGTCATACGAAGAGAAGACTTTGTGTCCAAGAATTTGATGTTATGTCACAACCTTGAGTGCCGCGCAGTACCTTTTATAGATCGCCACAAAGAGCGGTGCGGCCAAGAACGATTGATCCGCCAAGGGCGTTCGCGATCGTTCAATATCCAAGGGTGCCTATAAGCCCCGGCTAAAACTCCGATTATAAAGGTGTAATGCTCAGCCATCGAAAGCTTCTCCGGAGACTGTGCAATAAATAGTGGACCGAGATCCGTACACTCAAACACAATTCTGGTCTCGAAGCTGGAGAAACTGAACGCTGACCAGACAACGGCTCAAGCATATTCGATTCAGAAATTCAACGCATGTAGTGAGGCTTTTATGCAAAGCACAAGCGACTCTCAGAGATTACCCACCACATGAAGCGTGACGCTGTTGGGAACACAACAGACTGATAGAACACGAAGATGAGACTTAGAGAGAGGGTTCCAACAGACAGTGAGCTACTGAAAGATTTGTCCAAGAATGAAAGCTACAAGACGACTAAGCCATTTACTGTTGGTTGAACAAACAGCGGGAAGAATTTCCGAATAGATGTAATTCATTCTTCGTTGTCAAGCCACAGCGCCTGTTCTGTGTCTTTTCCCCACTACCTGTGTCAGGCTTGGACGCGAAGACGAGAAGGAGAAGAAATGGTAGGGGGAGACTGCCTCGTGGTACACTCGGGGAAGTGAACATCAAGGGATTCGTCAACAGAGGACGAACCGAAAAGGATGGTTTGACCAATATTACCGCGCAAATTCACGAAAACTCACACACATCTGAGACGGATGGTGTACTGTCTACCGTTCGTGAGTCTGTAGCTAAGAAGCAAGAAAGCAAATGAGAAGAAAGAACCATATCACCCGAGTTTCGAGTCTTGAAAAGCTTTCCAAGACAATCAACGTCCCGTGGCAGAAACAGAGGTTGAATATGACGAGTTGACCGGCATTATAGAAGAGTTGAGAAGAGGAGGAGCCCTAGACCGAGGTTCTAATGAATGTGACGTTCTTCTGGTCATTGGTTACTACTTCTTAAATATTATCTGCTGGATCATGGTATTTTGTGATAATCTCACAACCCCAATAGCCTTGCTCGTCAATAGCTACCATGAGTTGTCGATGACACCACCGGAAAAACGATGAAAAACGCTTCTTAGTTTTCAAGAACACAGGATCCCTTGGTCATCTGAACATGATTAGGATAGCCGCAAACTGGTCAAGCTGTCTTGATCAAAGTGGCTGTAAAACCGCACAAGAACCCACATGGCGATCATATCCTGAACGAATCAAATCATTAAATCGTTTCATGTAGGGGTTTATGAATCACCGTCTTGAGATGATGACATCTGGAAGAAGTGGAAGCATAGAACACACATGACAAGGTACGTAAGTGGCTCAAGAAAACCGAGTCAATCATCTCTAAATCACGAGGTTTTCGAGGAAAGCAACATCATGGTTTCGACGTCTAGAGGAAATACATCAGAAATAAATTCCGAAAGCAGACAGATCACGGGTGTGAGAGCATGAACGTCAGATTCGTACATCAGATTTCTCGATTTTCCCGCATGTCTGGTGTTTGGTTCGAATCAGTCTACATTCCTGGCTTCCCGGCTGGGAATAAGTACTAGCGATGAAACATCTAATGAATTGTCTTGGGGACAGGCAACTGGGAAGGTTTCAATGTGATCTTCTCGATCTGAACATAGTCGCACGTCCCAATGGCAAGACAAAAGACCGTAACGGACCACAGGCGAGAGCATTTGCTGGTACTACAGAATACACACCTCGGGTAGCCTGGCACTACGAACGAGTACCCAACCACCTACATATCGATACGAAAGTCCTCGCCAGGTGACCGCGTCATCATCGGCTGGGCACCAACGATGGCTGTTGGCGGCGCCGCCGCTGAAACCTGGCTTCTGGAGGGCTAAAGGTGGCGTCGCTATTGTCTGGTGGGTCATGCCGTACAGCAACGAAACCATTGACAGGGTCACTCATCTTATCATTGTACATTCTACAATCTCACTGCTTCTTATTGCTTCTTCACATTCAACAGCTTAACATCATCTTACATCATTACTCTACGTCTTTCAACAAACATCTCATTACGATGCTCAAAGAGAAGTCCAAAGCGACAACGACAGATAAAGATGCAGCGACTGACGTCATGTATCACACATCTCAAGTGATGAAGCTTGAGAATGACAATTTCACTCTTCTCATTTCAGATGATGAGAAAAAGACGCAGAAAGCAGATCTAGCTGAGCATCAGAGCATCAAGTCTGTCATCTTTTGAGTCAAGATTGTTTTCGTAATCAATGAAGTAATTGAATCAGCAATTGATTCATTCAATTCTTTGAATGAAAGTCTTTACATTACTTGCAAGATTGTGACGAAGATCTTGAAGCTACAGCACGCCAAACTTTTGAGCCTGTTCAACTTTCGGGTTCATTGACTCTAAAGATAATTCTTCATCTGTCGTAGTTCGCTTCCCTGCGACGGCTTGATTCATCAACCTTCTTGACGCCTTCTATTCATTCTCGCCATAACTCGACCAATTCCTCTTCGTCTACTCCTTTCTCTCATTCTCGATTCCTCATCGTCATGGCCGTTCCAATGGCCGGAAGCTTCAACGCCAACTCAACCATGCAAAGCGTGGAGGCATTTCTCACCAATCTGCAGTCTCGTACCACGGACGGCGTGCGGGTTCATGGGCATATGGCATCTTTTCAAGGGACGAAGCAAAAGGCCAACTACCTTGAGTCTCTTGGGTTAGCTGGTGAACGAGCAGATCAGCAACATTGCACCACTATCTCCGCCGCCATCAAAGACTTGCCGGCCTCGGGAGGATTGACGCTCATGACTAGTGACACGAAAGGAGCGGCGCGATCTGCAAATGAATCTTCTTCATGGCACTGCATCTGCGTGCTGCGTGACCAGTCCACCCTATGGGTCTTCGATCCGGCCTTCGATCCCGAGACAATGCCGTTCAAGCAGCGCATTGGTCAAATCACGGGATTGGCGATGTTGAAGGCTCTGTGGACCCATTGCGACAAGAACCAGATAGTTCAGGACTCTGAACGAGACCACGAACATCCTTGCCGCCGCCACTTCGGCAACTCAGGTGTTTGTTCTACAACGAAACCCTGAGTATCGTAGCATCAGCTACAACATGTAGGTACACAGATTTCCCATAACAGAGGTAGATTCTCGAGCCTATTGGTCGTCGAGTGAGCTTAGAGCCAAGCTCAGATGGTTCCAGTGACCTCAGTACCAAAATCACTGCTTCTCCCGCGACTTCAATGTCAGGTCGGTCAATGAAGTCGACTAATGTGGTCTGAAATGTGTGAAGAAGTTGTGAGACCACAAACGTATCTACGGCACCGGTATGATGAGTTCTATAGCGCTTACAGCGGTTCTGGCGGCCCCTAGCGAGAGCACGACTACTTTTCTAGCGAAGCATGTCTTTTCAAAACGTCGATGCGATTCTTGAATTGATGCAACACCAGATGCTTTGGCATGCAGTACATATCAGTCGGAAATCACTTGCTGAATCTCAGACTTGAAGACTTCTGATATTCGATCTGCTAGCACTTCAGATGCTTCTCCCACAGTCTACAATAGACAGGACTGCGAGCCGAAAGCTTGCTGAAGCATTCACAGGCGTAAATACATCAGCGCCTATGATTTTGGGTTTTGAAAATCATAAGAGCTTAGCACATCTTTTGTGAGTGTTCAACTACTCAGGAAAAAAGCGAAGAATATATAAAACCACAATATTCGAATTTCATGGTCATCAAGAATCTCCATCATCTTGACGACTATGAGACCTGTCTCTTCATCATACGAGACAGAGCCTACAACACTTGAGTCTTATGGTGGGGAAGAACCTTGACCTTTCGGAATGACAGTATCGGGTTCAGCTTCAACCACATGAATGTCAACGTCGTTCTCACTTTCCTGGTCCGCTACTGACGTCACATTCAAGAGAGTCAAGGCAACATCACGATGATCGTCGCGTATCGAGCACAAAAAATCAAATTTCTGCAACGCCTTCTGATCGTCAGTCGAGAGTTGAAGGGTTTGCCCTCGGTTCTGGCGACGGTCTTGGCAATCGACGACTTTCGATCTAGGGAAAACGAAGTCATCATTCTTGACATCATTGTCACGATGAATCTGAGCTTCCTGAACAACGAGGAGCGCATGAACGTAGCGTTCACTAGAGCGAAAGCCAACCCGATCATCGTCGACGACGTGAGAATACTCTTCCAACGCTACCTTCGGGATTGGAAGAACATCAAGGGTGAAAGTCAACCTCAAGCCAGCCCTAGTCGAGTACATGCGAGAGCTCATGATCAGCAACCGGATGTTCGATCAAATGAGTCTGGCTTGTAAGGCGGACTCGTACCTGTTCAAGGCTACAGATCAGACCCAAGAGGCGGATGATTGAAATAAGGTGGCAGCTTTGGCTCAGAAAGCGATACTTGAAATCAAAGAGGAATCGATGCGACTGATGCTTCGAAGCCGTGATGATGATGTAAATCGAATGGCTTAAAAGACGCGAGTCCGGCATTTATAGATCTAATAAGGTTCAAGAAACAGGCATACTTACACCCAAGCTCAGCCAGGAGCTTGTGGATATTCTGAACGCCATAATACCGCTCCCACCATCTTTTCATTAGCATCTTCCGGAGCAAAGAGTCTTCACTAATTACCGCAGCTAAAGAGAACGTACCAAGATTCACTTTCGCAGATTTTCACTTAGAGGCTCCTTACGAGTTTCTGATGATCGCCTTGCACCAATACCTGTCACTTGCACGTATTTCTTGCGAGCGGCACCCAATACAAGACGAGGCGGCGAAAATAGTGCTCGAATTTAATTGAAGAAGTTGGAAGAAAAGATCAAGGCCATCAGAAACGCATCTGTGCGGGCAAGTAAAACCGAGTCGCGTCAGCAGCCAATCAGACATGAACCAGCTCCAAAGCATGACTATTCTTCTTGGTTTCCTAACAAGAAATGCAAAGGTTATAAGCCCTTTTCACCTAACGAATACGAACTCGAAATACTACGACGATGCGCAAGGAGAGACTTTAAATCAATACAACGAAGCAGTCGAATTCTGGTCAACTTCAAAGATAAAACAGAGGTCGCTGTTCACAAGAAGTAAGCAACTGAAGCTCAGCTGGCAGAGATGTATTGCTGCAATTTCTATGACCGATCCTCCTAATCTTGGCGCTATTCTACCGCAAAATATAAGTCAAACTGCTAGAACCATATCTTAAAGATGTTTCGGGTGAGCTCACACTTGAACTCATGAGGAATGGAAGTAACACATGCTCTACAAGGCGGAGCGACCTGCCCACCTCTTGCTCCAGGTTACCAGGTCGGGATGAGGTGTACCAGCTCTCTTGACGCATGATAAGGCCTACCGAGCAAGATTTCCGAGCTGCGTCGGATGTTTGTGAGCATGCTACTTCGAGATTCCTTGGAAATGACGCCCAGCTCGTTGAATGTATATCTATATATTTTGAGGGGAAATTATGAAGAAGGGGAACAGGGAGTTTTGTTTCAGCAAGCCTCTATAAGTCAAAAGATGAAGGGAGAAAAGAAGCTGATGTTTGCCAAGCAACATATGAGCTAATGGTTGACTCCCTGTGACTTCCCAAGGAGAGAGCAAGCAGCTCCGTCAGGGTACAAGACACTCATCTGCTTCAGCGTCAATTCTTCGACAGTGCATCACATTGAGCTCGTTCGCGAGTTACTATCACGACTATATATATCACGTCAGAGTCGTATTCTACATGAGTGAGAAAAACCATTTGCAAGAATGAGTCTGATTGAAGATTTGATCATGAAATCAGAATAGTTACCAATGCCAGAACTGAATCAACGCTCTACAATGTAGACTATGAAGAGTTGTTCGTCCTTGGCGCTGATGTCTGTATAACATTCGAGATCAGGTTCAAGAAACTGTTACTATTAACTTCCACTCACTGTTCTGCACATTACAACGTCGTTAGAAGAAATACTGCTTGTCGTATCTTTCTCCCTGCTATATTCTCTTATAACATACCTTCATTCCGACTCCGACATCGTTACCTACAGAATACCTCAACTGTATATTTCAAGGCCTTAATCCGTGTCATCATGACACTAGTGTCTATATTGACGATCGAGATTGCGGTCCAGCAGAGCGTTGTTGTATTCAATGGGTGGCCAATACCTTCATACTAGCCGTCCGCGTCTATTCCACCACCGAAGCCGAAGAAAGTCGACGTCGGCCGATTTTCAGGATTGACGGCATAGAGAACATTACAGATAACGCTTCGAGCAAAGCAAGCAGATACATTACTAGCTCTGACGACTCACCACTCTCTTTAATGCTGCGAAGTTGTTCAGCATCTCAAAGAAGCATCACGGAGCCTATGGTTGAGCAGTCCCTCGATACTCGTGTCCGTATATACATGCCAAACAAGATCAGACGTCGGCTTCTCGTGTCCGATGAAGGGATAGCGCACCTGAACTACTCTTCTCCCGCCTGTTCCCAGCCGAATCCTCTGAAAACAAACGTCCAAGAGTTTGCGGCCTTTTTCAATGCCGCAAAGTGCCCGACTCGAGAAGCTGGTGCCTTCAGACCCTCTATACGAGAATCTATTCAAGCTTAGCCAATGTGATGTTTCGGTGAAGCACCTGGGTAAAACAGCCCCTTCTCCGCCAAATCGGCAGGATCTTCTCTGGGGCTTAGTTCGCACTCTGCTTCTTTGTGAGCTCCGATTTTACTGATGGATCGAATATATCTTTTGAGTTTGCATTCTTGCTCGTTATGAGCGATCAGATAATGAGCGAACCAAATCCCCTTTGGTTCTGAACCATGAGCGGGTTCTAGAAGAGATTGAGCAGCTTAGACATAAGCATATAGTATATTACGATTTCATTGATAACCCAGCTCTTCCCACTTCACGATTGACAAGGAGAAAGGTTATATCACGTTATCGATCATTTGCATCAAAGCATCTTATTTATTCCCGGCTGGTTATTATTACCATTTTATTACTATTTTTCGCATATCGATAACATCGCAGTGCTAAAAGATGCAATGACAAATTGCCAGTCTTCCTTCATACACAGCAGATTGTCGAGTACTGAGGTCAAAAAGTTGAATCAAGCTCAACGATAGAGATAAGTCTATGATTCTGATAGGTCCGACCAGAACTCTCGACGTCGATCTCATTCTGCAGAAGAGCGTTTCGATCATACTGCATGAACCCAACTGCAAGCAGTGATCCAGAACCACAGCTTCGTCAAAGTCTGACGAGTCGATCAGTCAAATGCCGCTGTATTCGCATATTGTTTTTACAAAACACACATTTGAAGCTGGAATTAACCTTTATGAGGCAGAACAGGCAAGATGTGCTTGCTTCTGTGACATAATGGTCAAGCTAAATTCAGGAAGTTGTTAAACTTGACAATGGAACTGCTCTCGAAAGAAGATACTAAAGCCGGAAGGTAGACACTTGAACACTCGCAAACAGTTACTCGGATACAAGCATGCTCTAGAACTTTCAAATAAATAAGATCAGAAGACAAGTCACTTAAGGCTGCAAACTTGCTGTTGAATATGAAGCAGCGACGATGAAGAGGCAGGCGAAGACCGGTGACAGCGACTTAATTGAATTGTGAGACGGACGCTTGAGTCTACAGTCATAGCAGCACAGTGACTATGCTGCTCATAACCTCTTTTAGAAAATGTCACTTGAAAACAGCAATCGCCGGCAGCTTTTGTCATTCGACATTTCAGACAAAGATTCCTGCGATAGCAGTCTCTAGATTCAGCAAGTTCTTCAGAACCCTTAGAAGGGCTTCGAGGCTGCGCATATATCCTTGGTCTTTTTTCTCTATGAAGTCATCAAGCTCAGCCAAAGTCGGCTTGGAGGCATCTCATGTCTGTTCAGCTTATGGTTTCACTAATTTATTAATCTGGCCTTGTTCGCCGCTCGAAAATTTGCGAGATCCTCAGAGAAAAGGAAGAGTCTGGTTCTGTTGTTTCAGTGACAGATCGTGTCGTTTGGAACGTCGTCTTCGACTGTTTGAGAAGGCTTGCGGCAAAGGCAAAGACAAAGAAGAAGAATGAGATGGTCTTGTCCCCCACAATAGGCGACTGGTGGGTCGGGTAAAGAAATTTGGTGTAGACATCGATGGGTTCGAGCACAGAATCTCGTCTGAGGTCTTTACAAAACGGGATGAAGAGCGGTTTGGCGTGCACTGGGCCTCTCAACCATGTAAGGCCGGCGGAGTCAGGATATCGATGCCTCAGATCCCTCATGGCGCCAAAGAACCCTCATCGGGCGAACGTGCTACTATCCTACCTTGGTTCGTTGGTATTCTGCAGGATAATGAAATCCTAGAAGTTCTGGAAAGCGGCACTCGGTCGCTGTTGGCCCCGGCTCATCGAGATATGATGGCGCCCTTGAACACCCCATCTGGACATCCCACTAGATACGGGGCAGTGCCATTTCGGTTCCCCGCTGCCACGGAGTTAATGAATGTTTGTGCCATATCCGATGCGCTAGTAGGTCGAAGAACATGGCAGTGATACGCGAATGGGATATCTTGTTTGGCTCTGATCGAACCAAAGCAACAGAATTCATTGTCAGCACTCAGCAGCGCGCTCTGACAGAAAGAAGCAAGCACTCAGAATAGTAGAAAGAGCGGAACGTCGAGCATTTGGAAGGAAGTCCTTTTTCTACTGCAGGGACCACGAGGTTGACAGTGTTCTGATGATAACAGTCCGCCTGATGAAGAGAAGGTGGTCGAGCACCCGACGATGCGCCCGTGGTCTCAGTTCCTTTACGAGAAGATAAGCCGGCTGCAAAATCAGTCCCTCGTGTGTTCTCACGATTTTCCAAGCTTGGCAAGCGATGTAGGGCAGCTTCCTGTTGTGTCTGAAGTTTCTCACCAGATCGCAACCTTCTTCGAATGCATGCATCGGGTTCTGCTCTCTACGATACTTGCAAAGCCGATAATGATACGAGTCTCGAAGACATTGCAGCAAATGAAATAGATTGATAAAAAGCACACCTAGAATCTAGACTATCTAGATACAAACGCTACGTTGATGAAAGCCCGCACTACGAGATTCCTGAACGACTCTGGCCCGAGAGGAGCCAAGCAAAGCCCTGAAGTTTTGACTACTTCTCGATTTAGATCATATAGACTACTAAATCTCTACGAAGAGGCTATGCTGAAGGAACTTACAATCAACTACTCGGGCTATCTCAGCTACGAGTCTGTCGTCATCTTTTCGCCCAAGTTCTGACAATTTGTGATTGAATCCTTGGTTTCGTTAACCAGCTGTCTATACTTCGTTGTGGAATCATTATCAGAACCAAAGGAATGACATGCCTTGGTCAAGGCTAAGCTAGTCCGAGACGTTCAAGTGTATAGCAGCACTATTCAACTTTGACGATGACCGTCATAGCAGAAGAACTTGAGACAACGATGAGCATCGAGGATCATACAATCCGTTGGGCTGTTCTAAGGATCAAAGTTAACCAAGAGGCGAAGCAAGGAGGCAGCTTATGAATTGAAGACGGAGCGTGGTTGGTAAAATTAACATTAAAAGACTATGAGTCAACTCAAGGCGCATTGGTAGTTTCAATATCAGGTACTTTCCCTACATTTATGCCCTTCCGGCGTTGTCTTATCTCAGAGAGTGGAACTTGCGAAGAAATCCCTTCAGACCTTACAAAATAATGGGTTTGGAACCTGATTCTCTGACCTCTGCACACCTCCTGTTTCAAAGGCGAAATATATATATATTACTACCAAGTGCACTGGGAGAAGTTACCTGCGAGCAACCCGGAAGAACGGCCTAGTCTTTAAAAGAAGCGGAAGGATTTGCCGAAGGCGCGCATCTCTCGAAAGAGCCTTCGAGAACCGACAAGACATTGGTATTTGCAGTCTGCGCGATCATCTGCCTGCTCTCCGGCTTCCATGTGTTGAAGGTCGCCCCTACAGATTCAGCAGCCGACATCATGGCGGAAAGCCTGATAAAGCTTCTAAAAGAGGTCAGAGTCATCGCATTTGAATCGATCCACGTATATTGCCGATTGTTCGGAAAGTGCTCAGCTGGAGTGAAACATTGAGAATGAATCGATTGTTTCATAGCAACGGATCTTCAGTTGCCAGAAGTCATGCAACAGATTCGCAAGCAATGACAGATTAGGAACTTCAAACTAAAACACCTCTCGCTGCAGGTTCGCATCGTCGCTCGTGCGAAGAAGAAACGTCTCAAAATGAAGGTAGTCTTGTGATGTTTTGATTGATTTCCGCTGTGACGCGTGAGAAGGTATATGAGGGTCAAAAGGTTATGTGTCTAGCCAAGAAATACAAGCTCATATGATCATTTATTTGCGTTGCCCTGAGGGCGGTATTTGGTAATTCAAGCTCTTTGACGGCCAATGTTCATCGACGGCGCAGGGGATTTCCCCCCTGGATCACCAGCAGCTGAAACTATATATCAAAAAGTTTTAAGTTTTAATAAAAGAGAAATCCTTGATCAGTATCAATAACTGATCTGCTAAGATTAAAAGATTTAGAATATTATCGACATATTTTATCATCAACACACTAAAGCAAACCAAGAAACTTGAATGATTTAAAGGTGAAGATAGAAAGAAAGACTAAGTAAGGTCTTTAAAATACTCGAACAACTGGGCCGAAGAGACATATGCTGGACGAGAGCATAGACTTCTGAACACAACGGCAAGCTGACCTGGGTCTCCGTAAGATACTTCGACTGATGACAATCAGCATCATGCACGCCGCTGATCTTTCCAGTACGAAATAGAGAAAGTAGGTACAAGAAATGGCACTTTCAATTATCAATCATCATTGGTACACGAGCTTGCGAAGGCGAGAAACGAATGCCGAATAATGAACGCCCATGGTATAAGCATCAATCGTTGGGAGAATTAAAAGATACATCCTGTTCGATCGAGCATGCTTCGCCATACAGAAGACTTGCAAAAACCTGTAGAGAAAGGGTTAAGAAGATTAATACCAAGTACGAAATGTGGGATTTGAATGCCTGCGGCAATAGTCATTCGCAGATGAACTTCACTAGTGTTTAAAACACGCTTTTGGTCTGTTATCTCTTATTTTGACCTTTCGGATGTTCTTATAAGTTATTGTCAAGCTTTTATATTCGCTGAGCGAGTACAAAAACTATTAGCAGTGCCTTTTGTCCTTGGATTAACAAACAAAAGATGCGCCAGCCAGTTGAAATACCACTGTCAATAACACTTCATCTGTTGGGATAAGTGGTAAGTATAAAGAGATATATAAAGGGTTAACCTCTTTAAACAAGATACAGTACTGCTCAGTAAACTCCGTATGTTCCCAAACTACCCCCTTAAGACATCCACAGCCTTACTAAAGGGACCACAGAGATTCATTAAGTCAAGATTGGGACATCAAGGGGCACCGGGAAGCAGCAGGTTCCGTGTCTGGATGGTCTAATTACAAATACCTGAGTGTGCCATTTCTAGAACATAGTTATAGCGGCCCACTATCCCGGCTTCTACACTCAGACCAACGACAAATCATCCCATTGCACGGCCCTTCGTTTGGTGGAAGAACAAACTTAGGCGACAAACGTAATAGCGCGTTCGATAAGTTCGGTAAAATTGAGCAACTGAAAGCAACACGGGTACTATGCATACTCTACAAAGAAGGGAAAGTACGTAAGATCTCAGAATGTTCTTTTTGCACACTGTTATACTAACGATAAGGAAGTCAATAAATATAGATTTTCACAAACCATTCAAGCCTTCATTGATACCAATCTCGAAACCAGCAAGTCTTCTACTAGTTCAACCGACAACACAGGACATAAGAATGTACTCGTTCTAAGTCGATCTCTATAAAGCTCAACATGAACCGCAAAGTCTCTGTTAGACGAGTATCTAACAATTGAAAACTCTTTCAGGTCTATTAACGTTTTAGGCCGAAGGAAAGAGCGGCAAGAATTTATTACTATCTAAAAAAAATTAAAACACATGGCAAATCTTCTTGCAAAGGTAGATATATTATAATCTTTTCGCTTGTTTTCATCGATTTCGAGATTTGGATCGAAACCTATTCCAACAAGGACTTTCCTATGTCCCCCTACTTTTTTCTACAATTTCAGCAACTGCTTCAAGTACTCTTCCACTTCGCCTCGCGTTAACCGCCCTACAAGCGAAATATGCGTCCCAATAATTCCGTCTCCATCGGGACGAGGCGATATCCAACGTGAAGCCAAAGGTCATGAAGATCAACAATGCCTAGGGAAGAAAACAGTCCTAGGTGCTTGACTCGAAAAACAGAACAGACATAATTTATCTTTTGAGATCAGTTCACGGGAAAGGAACGAAGAAGGATCAAAGCAGAGGTGGCCGCTATCAGGCTCTGTCTAAGAAGCCCGATAAAGAGATGAAGCACGTTCTACAGCAACATGCGAAGACAGAGGCGAAAGTGTATGACATTCGGGCCGTAGAATCATGAGTGATGAAGAACACGAGACCGGCATTGACGATATGCTCATTGAAGAATTCGACATGTACCTTCACCATCAGCGCGAAAGAAACGAACAATTCAACAAGAGGCGACTGCGTATTATTTTTTACACTTTGAGCCAGCAGATTGGCTGTGAGACAGAATATCGAGTACTGAGCACTCTGTCTTCGATCAGATCGAAATATTCATCTGCCAGATTTCGTACTCATATTATGCCAAATATGTTACTTCTGACGACTCAACTTATTTCCGACACATTGACATGAACATCCACCAGTACCTTGCCAACGATCACGAAAGAAACGCAATTCAGGAATTCTTATCATTAGATAACGGCCTGAACCCCCACCTCGTTCTCGCTCGTCCTCCCCGTCGCCTGCTTCACGTATGTACACCATGTGTCTCGCATATGCTCCGCTAACGCGATTCTCAGGCCCCCCACCCAAAAAGCGCTCCAAAAACGCTCCTCGTGGTGGCGCGAAGGGCAAAGGCAAAGGTAAGCATAGCACAAACTTCGCATATGCTCTGCTAACACATCGTATAGACATCAACGCAACTGCCAACACTGTTGGCAAGCGTAATTCCGCTCGTCTGGCTGCCAAGTAGATCCGTGGTGGCCTGTGGTTGTTCTGTTCTGGGGGTTTCGCTCTCAAGCCGTGCATATGCACGGCGTCAATTCTCGGCTCTTGCGGTTTGTTTCCTGGCTACTTTAGCTAGATAATATTAATTCTTCAGCCCATGATTTGCATATTCAGAAAGCTGAGCCGGGATTGGAATAATTTTGAACTCATGGTTAGCATATGCAGAAAGTTGAGCCGGGGCCGGAACCAAAAAAAAAAGTTCCGGCCCTGGCTCAACTTTTCCAACCCCCCGGTCCTGGCAATGCTTCATCAGAAAAGCGGGAGCAAAATGGAAGAAAGGTGGCGAGAACCTTTTAGAGTCAGAGGTTATGAGGGTACTCATTCAACATCTTTTACACTGGAACAGCCCAACGGAAACAAGATCAGAGGTTCCTTTCATGAAGATGACTTGAAGCAGTTCGTACCACGCACTGGGCACTTGACTGAGAATCTCCCTCCTAACAGATCTAACTACCCAACTAGTCAGAACATTCGATGGCCACGAAAGAAGAAGAGACCAGCTAAAGATCAAGCTTAGGTCTGAACCTACCCTACATCGAGCTGAACGACGTAAAAAAAGCGACGTGAAGATTATTATCATGCAACAGCGTTTCTTTTTTTGTTTTTGACGCTAGTACAATCGAAGATGAAATGAGAATAGTATGATTCAAATACATCTCATCTGCCTCAATCTTTCTTTCTTTTACATTCACACTTTCGTCTGTCAACAATCTCAATTACATTCTCATCACTACAAAGCGATGTTTCAAATGCTGCTATCATCACATTCATCATCTTAGTGCTGCTATCAACATTCAACACATTGATCATCTTAGACTCTTAGTGCTGTTATTATCACATCAATCATCTTAGTGCTGCAATTCTCACATTCATCATCTCATGTTTACATCATACTCAAATCTTCAAATCATTTTCAGTTGACTCAATTTTCAAATCGTTCTCAGTTAAAAAATTGTTGGGACCGTGCCTAGGCGGCTAGGCCCTAGAATCTAACCGATAGGGCGTGTAGCGAATAGAATGTTTGATCTACAGTATAGAGGTAGCTATAACTTAAGAATATCATTCAGCGACGAAGAACTTTTATCACAGTCTGTTGACAATACAAAAACTCGTTGTCGTTGATAACATCACAATCGAAACAAAAACTCTGACAAGAATTTTCAAAAAGTCAAGAAAGACTCTGAATCTGAGCGCATGAATGACGGTGATATGAAGAAGAAAGAATCGAGTGAAATACTAGATCAAAAACATTAAGGCCTAGATGACAAGAAATATCAATCTCAATTCTTAAAGCAGTGGGTGAGGTTGGTGAAATATGTCGTCGTCTTGAGGGTGGGGGGCTTGATTCGGGGTTTGTACGCTGGGGACTGAGGGGTTGGTGATAGAGTGATATGGAATGTGAGGCCTTGAGGTTAGGGAAAATGCATAGAAGGGGAGTCGATCGATTTTGTGATAGAATAGAGTATGCGGCAATGTTAGCGTACTTATACACAAACTCTCCCGCATCTTTCTTGTGACCACATCAACTCCCCTCCATTTCCTCTCCTCCATCACCTCACCAACTCCTTCAACATTCCACACCAATCAAACCCCTCTTTAATCTCCCTTGACGCCCGCAGCCCTTACCCCCCCGTTCACTCCCTCAGCAGGGATATCTTGCTGTAGCACCTCTAAATCCACCCGCGGGCCTTTGAAATTCTTGCGGCCGTCGACGAACCATTGAATTGTGGAGATTATGAGGACAATGGTAAAGGCGACGATACAGTAGTCTGTAGCAATTAGCCATCCATGAGGGTTCTGAAAGATGAATTACAGGGGCTGCTCGAGGTTGTAATGGAAAGTGGCAGACTTGGGTGGAAGGGTCAGGGGAGAAAGAAAGAGAGACGTACTCATGTTACTGCCAGTGACAGGGAGGTCCGGCGGAAAGAGAAAGAGAACCGTTGTAACGATGACGTATGATATGCCGATTACATTGGTGATCCAGCCAAGAATCCCTGGTAGCACGAATGGTCGAGGAGGAAGCATTTTTCGCCCGCGAAGGCAATTGATGGAGGGCGGAATTGCGTAGGTGACACCGAGTGCTACGACGGAGGCTGAGATGATGGCGTTGAACGCGCTGATATGAAGTCGGCGATTAGTGAATCGGATAATGGAGAACTGGGCATAAAAGGGAGTTTACCTGGTGGAGCCGAGAAAGATACATCCAAAGATGATGACACATGCGTTTGTCAAATATAGGGCGTTCAGCGGTAAGTCTAGTCTTGGGTGCACTTTCGCGAAGAACTTGGAGGCTGGTAATCCGCCGTCTCTGCGCAAGCTTCAATATGCGTGGACCAAATTGATCTTGGACCCTATAGTGGACTTTACCTGGCGAATGCATAGGTCATGCGGGTGCTCGTAGTCATGATGCTTGTGGTGGCGAAAAGAAGACAGACGAGCGGGAAACTAGAGACGGAGAGGTGGGTTCAGTCCATGGCCGCTTGAAGGCAAAGAGGAAGGGAGTATACATCAAGAGACAGATAGCCCCAGCATTGTTTTGCGTCGCATCGTAGAATATTTGTAGGAGAGGCCCCGCTGTGGAACTGATAACATTGTCGACATTTCCGGCCACAAGCAGGAGAACCGTCAGAAAGATGAAGCCAGTAAATGTCCCGATTGCAACACAGGCAATCATGATCCTCGGGCCTTGGACGGAGGCATTGGGTATCTCTGGGGCGGGGTTAGCTAGCCTGCAGAGCTGTGACTTGTGTAGTGATTGTATTGACCTTCGATCATATGGGCTACAGCATCCTGATGGAGGATTAGCAAAGTACAAGGCTGGAATAGCGTAACCCACAAAGCCTGTCAGTCCAAGGCCCGCTTGGAGAAGCTAGTCAGATATCAGTGAGATGGCCAACAACGATGGATGTATGCCTAATTAACACACCCCAAGAAGCCAAGCAATTCCATCCGGCCCTAAGAAAGTCAGGCGATGGCTATTCAACCCCTTTGTGGGTTACTCAAAGAACTTACATCCAGTCTGGTTGATGAATTGCCGAAAGACGAATCTGCTACTGTTAGACCTGGATCTGTTTTCGTATCCAAAAAACTCACTGGCCAGAAGAGTAAGTTGGGGATGCACATGCGAGTACAGTGATTGATATCACAACGAAGCCGGTAATAGACCAAGTAACTATTCGAGTTCGTCAGCCTTGGATTTTAACACTCGTAGTCTAAGAGATCAAGCCAGAAGACTTAGACGTACAGGCAGCCTTGTTGACGATAGGCAGTATATCAGTCAAAAAGGCGTTGACTAGGAACGCTACAACATTGTATGCAATGTATATCAAAAATTGTTGCCATCTCTGTGGTGTATAATCCTGTACTGCTTAGTGAGGTCCGCGGCTGCGATGAGTATGTCAAACCGGTTTCATGAAAGAGATGATTCCAATAATCAGTTGGCTTCCAAGGAGACCACCAGAGGCAACGAGAGCGATCTGTGGATCAGTCGAGAAATTCGAGAAAGAGCGTTGACAATCATACCCAACCTGAAACGTTGATCCAGCCTGTGATCCACGAAAGGATCGGAACCCACGGCTTCCAACTGACTATGGGGTATTAGCTTCTGGCCATTGATACCGCTCGGTGGTGACTTGCTAACTATAAGACGGTGTCAGCATTTCTTTGGGGGTGTACTTGCTAGCAGGATATCGAAGTACCTGCAACCCAGTGATACTGTCCGCCAGCTCTAGATTGGCTTAGTAAAGCAAAACAGTGGAACAGCGCTGATGTACTGCGTACGTAGGATAAGCGGAAAGGAATTCCGCCAGCGAAGCAGCCAAGCAAAGATTGCAAATGCCGGCGGTGATCAAGCCTAATACACCATCAACCGAATTGCCTTTCAATCCGGAATTGATTGATTGTGTAGGACTCACCCCAAATGACGGAAGTTGGGCCACCGCTGGGTAAGGCCAAGGAAAGACTAGCTGCTAATGCTGTCCAGGACTGGAGCACTTGTGAGAAACGACAACTTGTTCAAGGCCACACGATAAGTACAGTACATTCAAAATCGCGAAAGCTAGGCCAAGCATCGACCTGTGTTGTGTTTAGTCGGCGTAACAGGAACCCATCGGGACCGAGACACAAGTACAATGGGGAGAAGTTTCGACGCAGCTCGGCCTTGTGGCCCAGTGCTGCCAATTGCGCCGCATCTGCATAGACATCGTCCCTCATCTCTAGAGCACAAGGCAGACTGTGCTGTTGACGGGGCTCTTGATACAAAGTACCTTACTTGCTAAGTTCTAAACGGCTGGCTGCCAAGATCTTGGAAAGTAGTAGCAAAGTACTGTGCACGGTAAGGTACTCCTCAGAGTGTTGGCGGGCGGGGGGATCTTTGCCACCACCGCTTCATGGGTCCGAATAAAGCGGACAGCCTAGTACTGTAGTCATAACATAGATCCGGCGAGTCCGAGCCTATTTCGACGTTGGATAGATGTTGGATGGAATTGTTGATGATTCATGTTCGTTCCGGTTGTGTTGATTAGCGAGATGTCCTCGACATCTGTTCGGTATCGGCACAGTCGTTCGGTGTGATGTGTTCTTAGTTGTCGCCAAATCTGACTTCCTCTCGACGTCATATTCATCCTCACGACGGCATGGTCCAGCTGAGGTAAGCACGGTAAGGTACACACTAGTGTCTACAGTACCCCGCACTAAGTCTTCGGCTAGATCACGAAAACACGTAAAATCGCGTACCTTCAAAACAATTCACCTTCTTCAACTGCATCCACAATGCTCAGAAGAGCTTCGTTAACTCCAATTTCTGGTAACAAGACTTCTAGAAAGAAGCTTTCTTTGCTCACCAAAGGTCAAATATCAGGCCAGACCCAATTAGATCTAAAGCTCACTCAAATAGAACGGAATTTGAACGTTCCGCGAACCATCGTTCAGTGCGTTTTGAAAAGACTTCAAACAACATTCTTCGAAGTCAATGAACCCAGATCAGGAAGGCTCATATCAATTACTCCCCGAGCAGCTAGAATACTGTTACGTCAATTACGATCGAAGCCTAAAATCATCTGAAGACAGCTGAAAATCAACACTGGGATCGATTTGAACGCGAGAACTCTCAACGCAACACTACGAGCTCACGGAATTTCTCACTGACTAGCTCTTAAGCGACCGAAATTAACATCTGAAGCTGCTCTGCTTCGATTAAAATGAACTAAAAATCATAAAGATTGAACCGTGAATCAATGAAGAAAAGTCATTTGGTCGAACGAGGCATCCGTGGCTCGAAGATCAGATAAAACACCAGAATGAATGTTTGGAACTCGCAAACAGAAATGGGATAGAGATAAAGTGATGGGAATTCCCAATGGAAAGGCCTTTTCCATTATGGTTTGGGGAGCTTTTTGGAATTCTGAAAGATCGGATTTATACCTGCTCGATCGGGACTTCGAATTCAAAAAACACGGCTATTCAGCCGCCTTCTACATTCAGATTTTGGAATACAATTTGACTGGCATATGGGAACCAGGACTAGTGTTCATGCAGGATAACGCTCCGATACATAGAGTCAGAAAATCGAAGCTTTGATTTCAGGAAAATGGTATAGAAGTCATGGAGTGGCCTTCGTACAGCCCCGATTTGAACCCAATCGAAAATCTCTGAGCTCTACTGAAGAAGGAAGCCTATAAAGTCTATCCGAATTTGGATTCGCTGAAGGGTAAAGGCGACGAAGCTGAAACTCAACTGTTCCAGATTTTACAGAAGGCCTGGGGGAACATACGGGAGAAGGTAATAGAGGGGCTAATTTCCAGTATGCCACGCAGATGTGAAGCTGTAATTATAGCGGAGGGCTGGCATACTAAATATTGATTGGGGAATCATAGATCATATACTATCAAATAGTTAGTTCAAATATTGAAGTTCCCCAGCTTGATTTCGGGGTTTCATGGTAGCATGCATGTGGGGGGGGTGGTTTTGCGATTTCGTAGCCGAACACTTAGTGCGGGGCACTGTACATGGAGCTAGGAGTATGCCCGGCCCGATGCACGTTCCGGTCCCGTGCACACCCCACTTTACTACTTTCATCTTTCTTCAAAAATCAACTACAAATTCAATATGGCTTCAATTGAAGCAGCTCTTGCAGATCTAGCTTTGCAAGAGTCACCTAACTACACTGCAACTGCAAAGAAATTCAATGTCAATCGAAGCACGCTGTCGCGACGACATAGGGGTAAAACGGCCTCCGTCAAGGAAAGCAAGCAAACGACGTCAATTCTTTCGAACCAACAAGAAAAAGAGCTTATTCGCTATATAAACAAGCTTATCGAACGTGGTATACCTCCTCCCAATGCGATGATTCGTGTTTTTGCGTATAATATATCTGGAAAACAGCCAGGCAAAAACTGGTCTTATGAGTTCGTTCGACGTCATTCAGATATATTGCAGTCAAAATTTCTACAAGGAGCTGATCTAGAGCGGAAAAAAGCCGATAATGCATATCAATATTAGCTTTATTTTGACCTAGTAAGTGCCTTCATTACGTTTAAATTCATACTAATATGGGGGTAGATAAAGCAAAAAATCGAAGAATATGAGATTCTTCCTTCAAACACATACAATATGAACGAAAAGGGCTTTCTACTTGAACTGCTTCAAAAGACTCGAAGAGTCTTTAGTTTAAAGCATCTAGACAGTGGTAAATTGCTGAGTGCTGGTCAAGACGACAATAGAGAATGAATTACCTTGATTGCAACCATTTGCATGAATATGATCGATATACCCCCTTCGATCATTTATCAGGCGATATCAGGCAATATTCAGGATAGCTGACTTACTGAATATGATCTCAAAGAGCAATCCTGCTTCTTTGCTTCCTCCGCTACTGGCTGAACTAACGATGAATTGGCCTATTCTTGGCTCACTATCGTATTTGACCGAAATACGAGGTCAAAAGCCAGAAATTCACGCGATTATCGTCTTCTATTCGTTGACGGGCATGACAGTCATATCAACATGAAGTTTCTTGACTGGTGTGAGCAGAACAAGATGCTCGTGGCTCTATATCCTTCTCATTCTACTCATCGTGTTACGATCCTAGCTACGCACCTATGTTGGTAGCTATGTTGGTGACTATGTTGATGGCTATGTTCCTGGCTATCGCCGGTCGCTCGTCACTAGGCTATCGAGTTGTTTCGAAGCCAACCCTATTCAGGGTTAGCTTATGTTCCTCTGAGTCATATAGATAGTCGGCCCTTCCCTCCTAGATACTTTCCTTCCTTAGCATTTATATACTCGTTACATTACACCCATATGACTCGCTCTATGCTGGCCTCTAACACATCGTCTTCAACCTCTGAATGTCAGCTTATTCAATCCTTTGGCCAATTACTACTCTCAAAACCTGAACGACTGAATCTTTAAGAGTCAAGAACTTTCTCGAATATCGAAAAGAGACTTCTTTGATCTATTTTGATCTGCATATCAAGCTGCTTTCACGCCTGCCAACATAAAAAGTGAATGGGAAAAGACAGAATTGCTGCCTTTCGATCCGTCACAGGTCATAAAGCAGATCAAATCGAACTAGATCTGATTCAAGTCATTCTTCTTCTTCAGCATTGTTCGAAGCTGATTGAAGAACGATTCGACGATTAATGAAGTCAGTTGTAGGGGAAGTAATTGGTCCGGAAGCTCGAAAGTTGAACAATACGATGGAAAAGCTTACTACAGATGTTGCTCTTCTGAAAGCAGAAAACGAAGGTCTTCGGCGAACAGTACGTATAGAGAGAAGTCGCAGACGACGTGGCAAGCCTTTATTTGACGATCTAGGGGTAAATGATGAGGCAAAGGGGGTGTTTTTTAGTCCTAATAAGATTCAGGCGGCCCGTGATCGTCAAATTCAAAGAATCGAAGAGAAACAGCAAGCTGCTATTCAAAAGGCGGATGAAAAGAAACAAAGGAAGCTTAGAAAGCTAGAGAAACAGCGTTTAATAGCTGAAAGAAAGGTGGAACGGGAAAAAAAGAAGGCGAAGCGAGAGGAGAAAGCGAAGCGAAAAAAGAAGCTACGGGCGAAGGAATTGAAGCAACGACGTCTAGTTCAGGAGCAAAAGCTGAAGGCTAAAGAGCTTCAGAAAGAGCAAAAGAAGAAGTCTAAAGAGGTGAAAGTGAAGCAATTCACTGATTTTGTTGCTATTGAGAAGATGGAAAGAGGACCTAGTCAAATCAGGTCTACGCGAGCTGGAAGGCAAATCAAAGCTTCTAAGCGATTTGATGATTGATTCTTATAGCTAGGAAGCTTCATATATATATCGACAACTCTCTATATCAATTGCAATCTGATTCTATGAATGATGGTTGAATAATGATAAAAATGGTATGGGTGGCTAATTGGGTTTAGGGTGTGCACGGGACCGGAACGTGCATCGGGCCGGGCATACTCCTAGAGCCAATCCCCGTCCGATTAGCTGCTTTCCACGTTTCCTTCGCTTTCTCACCGTCTCATCTACTTCCCTAAATTACACCGTTCAGTATTCATGCTGATTCCTTGTGCGAGCACCTAATGGATATGGACAATTGACTCTCGAGAGCCGAACCACCTCGTCCCGGATGCTTAGCCGTTCTCCGAGCATTACTGTCACAGTATTGTAGGCCTTTGACGGTTCGGGACTGATTGCCACTCGCGACATCTCTTCGAAGAACAGCAGTATTTCGTGTCCGTGCCCCCCCAAAGAAGAAGGTGGTACACATCTCCCGCCAAGGACAATGCACCGCTTTCCTTCGGCTGCTCGTTATTGGAAGACCATCATCGACCTTTCACAAGATCCCAACCATTCCCCGTGTCGCATGGGGTGGCATAGCGTTGTCGCCTGTGTCGCCTGCGTTGACACCGGTGTTGGGAGTCATCATGACCTTCGTACAGACACAAGTACTTCACTTGACTTGCCCCTGATATTCTTACCTCTGGGATAATCAAAACCTTCCAAAACAAGCTTTCATACCTCATGGCTATCGCCTTCAGGCTCTCCATCATTGTAGCGCTGTGCCTTGCCCTCACTAGCACGACGTTGGCGTACGACAAGGACGACCATTCGTACCAAAAGCGCAACTTTGACACAGTCTCGAAAATCTACAACCTGACCGTCTACCCAAGGAATCTTGCCTTCATCGCCAATGGGTCAGCGTCCGTCCCATCAGGGCTCTTTGCCGCTAATGCCACTGGCCGGATTACCCCCGTAGGAAACTTCTCGGGCTTCGACGACTCGACTGAATACTTTGTCGCATTGGCTCCGATTCCTCTGCCTCCGGTCTATGGCGCCTTCACCAAAGCTCAAGTTGTCGAGTTCACACCTGGTTGCCCAAAAATTGCGGCATGAACTGTGTACTTCACCAACAGTGTTTTCAACCCGAATTTTACCGACAACGGCAAATACCTTACCACCTTGAAGCAGGTATGTGTCGTGTCTTCCGTTCTTCGGCTTTGAAGAATAGCAGCTTACCCATGCCCATAGATTGCCTTCTGGGAATTCGACCATCCGGCGCAGTCACCAAGTACGAAGCCAGGATCCCTAACATTCGCCTCTACACATCCGCCTTCCAGACCGGCGTGTCAACCGTCGCTCCATATTCACCCGCAGAGCAGCAGGCTGTGATTGGAGGCTTGTGCGGTACCATCCAACAGCTCTGTACCGGCCCCAACACCCAGTACAACAGCACGGCCACCTGCGAGAACACCTTGGCGCACAAGGCCTTCGGTGATTATGACAATACCTGGGCGGACAGCGTGACCTGTCGGGAAATTCATATCTTGCTGGCCAGCATCCGGCCATCGGTAAGTGCAGTACTATCACCCAGTACACGGATTTCGTCCTGACTCGACGTGATTTAGATACACTGCCCGCACGTTGGCCCCACAGGAGGAATGAAATGTGTCGACATCCCATACAACCTCGGCTACTTTGACGACCGCGAGCTCTTTGGGGCGCCCTCTGGTGAGACCTTCATGTGCAAATAGGTGAACCGGCTGTAGGTAGTATAAGATAACCCACATAGCGTATGTCCATACTATCCCTTAAGGTATCATTACTCTACCACTGAAGACGTAACTATGGCCACTGCTACTTTGCGTGAGCTTGTGGCTCAAGGTGATCAATTTGCGAGTGATTGTGAAAGCCCCTGCTGTCAGTAAGCTCTCAATGAACTTTTAAGCACCAGTGAGCCCAGAACGCCTTAATCTACACAGAACAGTAAGCTAAGCCGCCTCTCATCGAGCGTTCAGATCAAGCACCGCTTACTGTGTTCCTCACCACAAGACTCCCTAGAATTGAACTGTAAACAAGAAAAGAGACGTCTCCAACACCGCGAATGGTACCGCGATGGTGCGGTAGGGGACAACGATGAAGTTAGTAATTGACCATACACAAGGCTGAACCGTCACACACTCACTCTTAACACTTGAACCGGTTCTTTATACCTACCGCAAAGCCTGCTGGCAATGACTCTTCACGTGCCTCACAAGGTCCCAGAAAGAAAAACGAAAAAGAAAAGAAAATTATCACGTGAAGAATAAACACCATGGTTGCACACCGGACTTTAATTTCTTAAATACCTATTCTACAAAACACCATCTACAGGACCCTTCTGTACATGTTCCCAAAATGAGAGGTATCCCCTGAGGGTCCTCGCTCGGCACGGTCTAGCACATTCGCCTTGGGCGATCTTGCAAAGCCTCTTGGTCTCTACACGTGCTTGTTTTCCACAGTATCCTTTGAGGATAATCCCCTCCGGTTCTACCTCCCTGCTCTTGCTCTTTGGCGATCTTGGAAACAGCCGCCCGGCCGCCCTTTCTCACTGTTCCTGTACTCATGTCCTTCCCGCACTGCCACGGGCTGTGACATGTGGCGACCTATTGGCTGCTTCGAGAAGCCGTATCCTTCGATTGTTCTTGTGACTCTCGTACTCCGACTAAGATTTCCTACCACACACCTTCCGCGCCACTTGATGTGGGGGAATATGGCGGCGTTGCGGGCTTGCCGGATTGGGCAACATGGGCCCGATATTTGCTAGGCCATCTTGCAACGAGCGAGCAAGCAATGTAGAGTGCTGGGTTTGAGATCGCGATGGTTGCAAAAATGCCGGGTTAGGGCACGCAGTGCCTGCGTGTCGCCAGCGATGTCCATGCTATAAAGATTGTGATCTTCGTTATTGCAGGAGCCCTATGCTCTAGAGCTGCTGATATCGAGAACATGAGATGGCGACCTATTCTAATTGTCTTTGAAAGAAGGCGACGGTAATAGCTCGTATGTCTTCGGATTTCCGAGCAGGATCGCTGCAACCTTGGTTTTCTAGGGTGCCAAACCATGAATAAGCCCATTGAAGACGCCTGGACTGGGATTGATAAAGGGCATATTGGATATGGATAGGATGTGGGGGAAGGTTTATGATTCTCGAAGCTGGCGAGAATGTTTGTAAAGGGAACAGTCGTACCCTGAACCTCAATTTTTTCTGTTAGCGAGAGGGCGGTGATGGCTTGGATTTTATCTTCAGGTTGATTCATGACCGTCTCGGAAACAAAGAGGAACAGGAAGTCAACCAAGGAAGCAGCTACGCACAGGGTAGATTTCTTTCGTGAAGCTCGGACGGGTCTGCTCTGAGGGGCTGCCCGGATGTGCTGGCAATGGCCCATTTCTGGCCTGGAAGATACTCGGAACCATCAAACATAACGTCCCGATCGACCACTCTCATCTTTTTATCAAGGAATTCCGGCGTCGTTCACGTGAGTATTTGGATACTTGGTCGTAAAGTCCATTGAAAGTCATCCTTGAGACGCACCCTACCGTTAGATTCGCCCGTTCGAGACGCTCTTCGGGCGGTCTGGTGCGCTTGGCTTTAGTGATCTTGCAAACAGTCTCCTGGTCCACCGCTACCGGCCCTCTCGGGTACGTTTCTTCTTAGGAGTGAGCGGCCCGAACCCCAGCCTTGTGCTAGAGATCCCTCGTTGGCAGAGATTAAATATTCTCTTACTATCACTCAAAGATGTAAGCGGCCCCATGTCACATCGGCGGCGAAACAGAAGTCGGCGTCACTCTCGGTGATGTTCCCATCGCCAGTGTAAAGGTTGACTGAACTCAAGGATTTGGCAGGAACGAGATCGATAGTTATCCTATGATAGAAAAAGCTCGATTGGCTTGACAACAAGTCTGCATCCGCAACTCCGCGCCTAGGATCAATGGTGAAGTTGCCTTTCCAGTGCTTAATCTCTGAGATCCCCTTCGGACCCACATAGCGACAAGTAAGGCCAAAGTGCAGCTTGGCATGTTGCCGCTTGCCTGCTGTCTTTCTATCTAATCTTCTAGGGTATCAATACGCCCCCCCTTGAATACTTATCAAAAAAAAAAGGAAAGCTTCAATCACTCGCCCCATACGATCTCTTATACTCCTCCACGCGTGTCAATTCCGCGCCTCCCAGCCTATTATCACCGAGGCACCGCGCCAAGGTATAATATTGAGGTAAACCTTCTTTGTACACGTATCTGTGATGCTCCATGCATTGATGGAAAGAATGGTGGCTCACGTGTTGGACATGGTGGGATGGAGAATGGTGGCAGTGTGCCGCAAGTTGCACGAAGGCGTGTTCGGCAACGTCAATAGTAGCGGTGCCAGAGCTCACATAAAGACTGTCAGAATTGACAGAAGAGTATGTCGACACCACGTTGCTGTTGTCGTCCACCTCATTGCGGACCCATAGATTCTCCACACAACCAAGACAGCACCACTAACGCATCGAAGCACTATCCTTATACCTTCTCAAACAGGTTGGAAGGATCCATGACTCCGGAGTGAAGTGTGCGGACGTGGCTCCATTGGCATTGCTCTGGCTGGTGTGCGCGCCAGGTCTGAAGGGGCCAGATCTGTAAAGTGGTTGAAAGAAGATTCGGATGCAATGTGAGGGGGTTGGTGGGTGTGATCGCGACCGTTGATGCCGTTGACTGGGAATTGTCCCCTCGTCCTCCATCCTTCACCTGGCGCCACATTGACACTCTTGAGTATTGAACGATTGCGAACACCCTTGGCGAACCCAATCGCCTATCTAGGAACAAAGTGTGGGATGAATGAAAATGGGGAATTTGGAAGGATCGTGAAGGAAGAAGATGGGACTATTTTTAAAGACCCAACCCCCGATTGCCCTCCGTAGTATAGGACTTGAGCGAGAACCCTGCAGGATCGCGCGCAGAATTTGGTGAATCCTTCTCACCGCCAACGGCCGAAAATTGAGCAACGCATTTAGGCTTCATGGTGTGTTTCCGGACCTCACACAACGATAGAAGAGTGGTCCCCCGGCTATTATGCTGATTGATGAACACCGCAGTCGCAATCCGTGTGATCGAGCTGCCAGAGCTCTCCCGATGTCAAAGCCTCCGGTCAATGGCGGCCATTGAGTGTAAGGGTCATCAGGCGGTCCATCCACGTTTCTTGAGCTACCTCTGTCACTTTGACCCCAGCTTCGCTACGGTTTCCCATGGTGTGACTCATGGTGTGGATCGAGGTACGGCTCCCAAATGCCCTCATCTCGACTTCTCACCTAGCGGGTAGCTTTATCTCGTTGGCAACATTCCATACAGCCAGGATGTTGGCTCTAGATGCCCGTGCATTATGCGGCGTCCATAGTACTTTCTGATAGATACTGCTGACCACTTCGGCTGCTGAAATATTGTTGGCTTAGGGATCAAACCCTCCCCAGACAATACCTCTTCGCAGAGGTGGGAAAAGTTGCCTCGGGAATGCACAGTGGTTTGTATTTTAGGACGTTGTCGCATGCTGGTTAGGGACAAGTGCGAGGTATTGCGACGTCGGTTCTCTCTTCGCCAGTCTTCGGAAGCTGCAGGAAGTCGTGCAGTATTTCTTCGAGCTTCTTGTGTTCCATAGGCCTCACAATTGCCCAAACTTGCGGCGCTGCGGCATAATGGTAATTCAACAGAAACGCTCCGAGGTCGGCTACTCGCACTCCAAATACGGTACGATCTGTAGCGGAAACATGGAAGGCGAATGCGGGAGTGTACAGTCTGGCAAACTGCTTGGAGAAGATTCATACTCGTTAAGCAGTTTAAGGTCTTGCTCAGGACCAAATTGCAGCAAAGGATATCACGGTCAGCAAGCATTGAACAGTGAGCGGAATGCAACATATTCTTTGTTGATCTACATATCTCATGGTGACAAGCTGCAGTGCAATGTCCCTCAATCCTCGACTGCGGAGAACGGATACACAAAGTCTCCCGGTTAATGCTTCTAAAAATCTCAGATCACTCTCTTTGAGGACACGTTACGCACCGCACTTACTTCAATTTCTTTGACTGCACTCTAGCCTTTGAGTAAGAAGATCAGACATTTTTTGCTTCATGTGTGAGACCTGAGATAGCCACAGTGAGCGCACCAAGAGTCCAAGAAATTGAGTTCACCGGCTACAGTGTGGAAAGTGATTAATGGAGATTTGACAAAGACATTCGGAGAGTGGATATCCTGGCAACATAGTACTGTCACGCCCACTAGTCAGCCGATATATCTCTTTATGATGAGAGGAGAGCAACCCTCCCACCGAAAGTGTCGCAGGCAAGTGACCTGAAGAACACGGTAGGCGGCGAAGTCGCATTACACGGCATTCGGGAAACTAGGTGGGCTTCCTGCCATATCGACGCAACTTTTTCAGAAACGCCCATGCGGAGCGGCCTAATCTGGTTGCTCGGGCAAATCCACAAGTTGGCGCCGAGGAAGGGGCAATGGTAGGCAATGGTGTTAGATTATTGAGGTCATTCGAACCTTCTAACTCCAGTTCTCGAGGTTGTCCCGACCCTTCGACGTCTTCGGTTCTCTCAATGTACTCGAGCACGCTAGGCACAGAAGCCTCCCCATGTTCTTTTACGTCTTCAAAAAGTGTTTTCGCAGATTCATGAGTAGCTTGAGAGGCGTCATCGGTATGGGGGTACATTGCCTGGTATCGATCTTTGATGCGGGAGGGACCTATGTCAATTGGTCAATTGGTTGGAAGCTGGGGGGTAAGATTAATCGTTGGCCAGACTTACCAGCAGTGCCTGAAGCAGGCTGTTCATCTATGAGGCTGAGGGCAATCGCTTGCGCGATGTCCGCATCCAGTTTCTCTTCTATCCATTCCTTCCACGCTTCTCTTGTACTCTCACTCTCTCTATTTTTTGCATAGTTATTTGATGTTTCGTCTGGAATCTCCGATTTTAGGTCTTCTTCTGCGTCAGACGTTGCCTTTCCTTTTCCTTCATCTAATCTTTGGATTGGCTCTGAGTAACTGCTGGCAGGTGAGGGAGGTGACCGGACAACAGCATCAGATATCTTCTTCCGACGATTAGCTTTCTGCTAGGCTTGAAACGGCCACGATGAAATGTGCGAGCCATCGAATCAGCTGGGATAACTAACCTCGCGGTCGCCTTCTACAGCGTCCGTACCACAATGCCTTCTCGTCCACCTGCTCCACTATATGCTCCATCGGGTTCCCCAACTTATCTAAGCTTGGAAGGATGATCGGGGTGGACTGGCTTGTCAGAAGCTTTACAGGAGAATCCCCAGCTTGAGCAGCCTGTGTTGAAGAGAATCTACTAAATCAAACAGGAATCAGTACAGATATCGAGAGCATGTAAGTACTAACAACGAGATCAAGAAATGCAGAGGAAAGGTATAACGTGGGGAATGATGAGAGTATCAACAGTTATTGAGTGCCCAGGACTGACTACCTTACAAGCTGATCGGCCATGCTAGTGTTTCATCAGTGCTTATCGATATTTATGAGCCTGGATAGGGAGATAGCCATGGTTGAGCAAAATAGAGAGACGGCGAGACTGCTAGTGCGTTACAGCTTGAGACAGCTAGACTCAAGGTAAGTACTCACATGCTATGTCACAAGACTTTGATATGCAAGCTGCATCCACAGGAAGGTGTACCAAGAGCAAGGTACTGTCTGGTCATGAGGTTGTTGAGCTGCCGTAGGGTGTGCTGAGGTAGGTGCCAGGCAGCTTGTGCCACAGAGTCTGCCCAAGAGGCACACAAAGTCTACAGCAGTGTATGGTTTCAAACCAGCAGCTGCGTCTGAGCTTGAGCTACAACAAGATGGCAACGTAAAAGCTTGCAAACATGAGCGTGCAGAAGGTAAGCGTATAAGCGACTTATATGATGGTGATCTTGGAGGGAGACAAAGGGCTTCGCAGATCACGGGCTAGCGAGGATTACACGTACTACCAATTCACGACTTGGGACGAGTCATCGATTAGTCGTCCCATCGGCCTATCAGGCGATGCGGAATCTGACAGAATCATAACGCTGTCATTCTAAGTAGTTCTATCACCCAAATCTTCTTCACCTTGTTGATCTTTTGGTTGAACACCTAACCCTGGCCGTAAGCCAAGGCACAGTCTCTGGTAGGGATCTATAGCAAGCAGTCAGGCCTATCTCAAGCAGCTGACTCTCCTGAGAACAGAGCCAAATCCAAGCTTTGACCCTCTGGCTCACCCACCGGCTATGCTCACTGGCCTAGAACGACCTTTTGGTGGGTGGGCCAGAACAAACAAAGCTCTAACCTTTGGGACTATGCTCCCCAGAGCTAATCATCTGGCGGCCCAAGGGCAAATATGGCAGTGGCAGGGCTACCTTCTCAGGGAGCCGAGAGCCTGACCGCGGTAAGCCCTATTAACCAATCTCTACCACGAAGACTGACGGTGTTCTGGAGAATCGTTCATTAGGAGCTCTGTCATGCCCTTGGGCCGCCATATTTTATTTCTTGCGGCTGAGGGCTGCCGACATATTCTTGGGGTATGCTTCCTCAGAGCCAACCCCCAGCGGCGTAAGACCCGCCGCTCCCATTTTTATGGATGCTGTGGCAATCTGGCCGATGCCTTTTATCGGCAACAGGGCCATCCAAATGGTCAATGGTCAAGCCGAGTACCAGATACAGTACAGGCCGGAACACACTGCTGGATCTTTCTTCCCGAAAGGAAGAGCGGACGTCCACACAAGGGCGTCCTGGGAGCTCCTGACATATTTGAACCACTCTATCGAGGTGGTAAAGAGATCATCCACTTCCTAACGAGGAACCCCTCTGGGAGTATCCAGTCTCATGGGCTTCAAGCAACGACTCCGTCTTGAGCAATTTCTATTTAGGCCTATCTTAAAGCCACCTCATTTGTCTTCCAGCATCAATGTACCTTAAGACTTTGCGAGTCAGAGTTTTGTAAGTTGGCCATCCGAATCACTCACATTCTAGAGAGGTTCCAGCGTAATGGCTGACAGCAAGGATGACTTTGGTCGTGATGGCTCTTTGGTTCGAATCTTGGCCGTGTCGATATCGGACAGCGGTGGTAGACACAAGTTACATGACTGGCTAATCTTCTCCTTCTCCCTCGTTCGAAATTGGAGCTGCAGCGTCATCGCCCTATTTACCGGCGTTCTAATACCCTCATGCAAAACTGAAGTGTCAGCTTCCAAACCCCAAGGTCCCAGCCAAAAGCACTGCTCATAATTACGACGTCTCTGATTCATCGAACCATCAGTGTACTTTACGACAGGATTTACGAGTATGTGCTAATGGTTGGGGGACTTACGAGTAGGAGACTGAATATAATGGGTTCAATACACGCTGAGCCAGCCTACCTTAAGGAGAGAGCCACTTTACATTTCAACATTGCCTCAGTCTCTTACGAATATCGGAACTACATACCCCTCGTTGGAACCTTGTCACTACTATTCCCATGGGCCTACTAGCCGCAGGTACGGCAACATCACAAAGATCTAAAGAATCAGACTGTACTCAAGATCCAATTCTTCCTGGACCCTGGATGCCACCAGAAACCCATTTCATGTCATATTAAGGCCATAAAGACTCCAGAGCATGGTCCGTACATCACTTACAAATCTTCTAGGGTGTGTATCTTGTGTGCTCGAAGCATGATCTCCATACCGGCAATGAGCCCATTTCATAGCTCGAGATGTGGAGGTGACCGGAGAGGGTCAAATGCCAGATCCAAATCTCACGCAGCATGAAGAAACCAGTACGTCACAGATCATACTGTTTAGAAGAAATTAGGGGTAGCCGTTAGGTGAAAGGTAACGGCAAAGAGAGAAGAGGGATATCGATGGGAATAAGTTCGGCTTACAGGCGTTTCATAGGTATGGTACGACCAAAGGCAATATGCGCCACGTCTCCACCTCCATAAATCTTTCATCAACATCTCTACCACGATCTCCTTCATCCACTTCGCCGTCCTCACCGTCACTCTTAACTTCCTTTTCTCCATCGCCATCTCTACCACCCACTTCATCGCCACATCTAGCACTATCTCCGCTATTCTCCCCAGTATCTTCTCCGCTATGCTCTACGCAAGCTTCCTAACCGCCTTCTCCGCCACCATCTCCACGACTTTGCCAGCGAAAACTTTAAAGATGGATACATAAAACCAAGGCTTGAGAATGGAGCTGTTGGCAAGCATACATTCAGCAACTATCGGAAAGCTTGTTCATCGTAGGCACAACGGATGAACAAGGGGCAACAGACCGATCATCAAGCGTCCAGGAAGCTATTCCCCAAACCAACAAAGACTGAACAGGGCTGTCTGACTTGGGTTCTCGTTGGCCACCATTGTCACCAACCATACCAGTGGCAAGAACGTCCAGCTAGTGCATTGTACAAGACTTAAGTAGCTAGTAAAGGGAATTCATTGGACTAAACATTTTGCCAATGCTTCAAGGAAAAACCAACACCATCACTAACATGATCCTAACTCGGACTCATGCTACGAATATTCTAGGATCACCATCTTCGTCCAGATCTCCGCCATTTACCTTGTTTCTAATTAGCATTACTCGGCTGCCTCGAATGTATAAACGCATTACCTTTGGGCGCTATCACCACTGTCCTCATTCGAGGACATTCTTGAGATGCAAAAGCATTGCCAGGGAAGCATACCTTACTCAAAGCTAAATTTTGCACTGAGACATTCACCAAACCGCAGCTGACTAGTATAGATTCGCTGCGATGGGACTTGGGAGACACCTGTGGCCAGATCTAGGGTTTTGTAGACAGCCTTTGGTTACAAGAAGAGTTTCTAGATATCAAGAAGGAATGGACAAGTAGCAAGATGGACGTATGATCAATTTCGGAGTTGTACCGCTTTGGAAGCAACATCTTTCGTCAAGAGCTGCTGTTTTGTCCGTCATTTCCAGATGCGATTAACTTAGTGGTAACAGCTACCGTATTTACTAGTAGCTTCTTTGGTTACATTCTAGCGGTTATGGCTGATGAACAGAGGAGAATGATTCTCACTAATGCCTGTGATCTGCCTTCATTCACAACATTTAAGCGCGCGTCAAAACACGAAAAGCCAACCGCACGGGCACTGCCGCCTCCCATCTTTCCATCTTTGCCAATTCCGAGGCGTACCTTACAGTAAGACCATGCCTCACCCTTCCGGGAATGGCATGTGGAGCATTGTCAAAGCATGGCAGGCAAATACCTTCAGTGGTCCGCAACCACATTACTAACTCTCTGCTCACATCTCGGACCTCGGCTTGGCCGATGACGTCATCCATGATGACGCGAGACCGAACTGCCGGCTTGATCAGCAAACGATCATGAAGAGCAACTGGAAGTGTTTGCAATACCGACAACCAGTCTCAAGTAACAGAATACAGTCGATTTTCGTTTGTCTCTCGCCCTTACGACGCGCGCTGTCCACTATGACCGATGCCACAGAACACCCTCTGTCTGGCCTATGGAGGCCAACCCACCTTCAACGCCTGCACTACGGGCCATCCTCCGTTAAGACCCACCTGCTCGAATTTCTTCCCACCTCAGATTCCAAAGCCTTCATCATCACAGGCTCGTCGCTCGCCACCAAAACTTCGCTCATCAAGCAAGTAGAAGTTCTCTTAAGCTCCGATCACCACGCGGGCACCTTCTCCAACATCAAGCAGCATGCTCCTGTTGCGCAATTAGATGAAGCTACGGAGGCTGTGAGGAAAGACTCCGCCATCGATACCCTCATAAGCATCGGTGGAGGGAGTCCTATTGACTCCGCCAAAGCCATTTCCTACCGGCTACATGAGAAGACCGGAAAGTTTCTCCACCACATTACCATCCCTACAACCCTGAGTGCAGCAGAGTGTACATTTTTCGCAGGCTACACAAACGAAGAAGGGACGAAAGTTAGTGTCGGCGACCCGGAGCTGGCACCGCAAGTCATAATCTACGACTCCAAATTCGCCTTAGAGACGCCACAAAAGCTTTGGTTATCGACAGGGATAAGAGCACTCGATCATGCTGTGGAGATGCAATATCACCCTACGGTTACGGAGGTACCAGCCAAGCAGCTTGCTTTGACTGCTATTGCTGGCTTGTTTGAGTACCTCCCGAAATCCAAAGCAGATCCCAAGAACGAAGATGTGATTACGAGACTATTGCTTGCGGCATTTAGCTCGCTATACCCAATTGGACAAAACTTTGTTGGCGGACTGGGTCTAAGTCATAGCATGGGCTACGCGCTAGGCTCCCCATATGGCATCCCTCACGGAATCACGTCGTGTTTGACGCTCTCAGGCGTCGTCAAGCTCAAAGCAAAGAAAGCACAGGATGCAAAACAGCTTGCGAGGGCGCTCCCTTTTCTTGGACTGGATAAGAGTGGGAATGAAACGAACGATGCCTTGAGATTTGCTGATGCCATCGAGAGTCTGGTGAAGGACCTTGGTCTAGCGAGCAACCTAGCGGAGTATGGGGTCAGAGAGGATCAGATTCCCAAGATTGCAAAACTAGCCACCAAGTCCGACAGTGGTGAGCTTTATGACAGCGTCTCAGCGATCGTGAGGAGCAAGCTCTAGGTCGAGCCATGAACCGTGAGCACCACCAGTACGAATGCAATAGTGCCCTTTTAGGTGTACAGAACAGGGATTATGCAAGACATCCACGTAGTACCATTCACTTCTGTCACCTCAATCAGAATTGTAAGGGCTAGCATGTTTCCGGGTGAGGTAGGCGTCTGTTCTTCTTCGAGATTTGAGCCACTAGATATGTCTACCGGTCTGCCGAGTCTCAGTGAAGTGCCTTCTCCAATTGCTCGAAAGGGAGAACGGACTACATGTCCCCTCTTTGTACACGTCAACTTGCGTATGTTGCTCTTCGGCAAAACATCTTAGTGAACTTGGCTTTTCTAGTCCTCATCCGCTGTCTCCCGGAACTGATTCCGTAGGGATCGCCTCCAAGGCTGACGGTTTGTATTGGAGGTGGATCGAAGATCAAAGTATCATGCTCGGTACCTTCTTTCTTCCCCCGCAATTCGCTTAAGTCAGCTCCCGCCCTTGTTTTATCCTCCCTGGTCTTCTCCGTCTACTTCCCATCCAAGTACATACCTTATAGTATCTAGTACCTTATCTAATGGGCATTTGATAAGAATCCATTGCTTCGTCTGTGTATTGCACCTCCAAATTATCCCCTGCAGTCGTTCTTATTTTGTAGGATCCAAACGCTGTTTGTTTGGACGTTCTTCGTTACGGTGACAAGGGTTTGATTGCCCTTGTTGAAAGACGTATACATTCTTATTTGGTGTCACTCTCTGTGCTGGTAAACCGATCTTGAGAACGTGCTGGAGGTAGATGCGGGGTAGTTTTGCTTTCCCAGATTCCAGTCGTTGGTGTTGCGCAAGCTGGAGGAAATGGCAAATCAAACTTAGCGTTTGAACATGTTGCCTGACAAGCTGGCGAGCAACAGCACAAGTCTCCAACGAACCGTAGATTGGAGACAAACCACCATCACCACCAATCGTCAAGCATTCCCACGCTCCAGGTTCCCCGCTATCAGCCATGTCTGTGAAGCCCCCCGCTGCTTGTGTCCACGTTGCTATCTCATGGAAGGGCCGGGCTGGGCCATGCATGGATGCGGAGATGCGAACTAAGAAGACCAGAGAATCGACGCGATATATACCAGATCTTGCTTCATTTGATAGGTCGGTTACCATTGTGGGAACCAGCTCACAGTGTGACGGGGAGATGTACAGCGAGCGGAAGCACACCACCCCAGATTGTGCGTCTGGCGTTCCATTTCGCCGAATGCGGGGTGTAGTCCAAATGCGCAATGAAAAGGAGCAGAAGCTCTCGAAGTCAAAGCCGCATTCGAAAAGCTGAGAGTGCCTGAAGCTCTCCAGACCACCCAGCATCTTTCAGACACCTCTCGCTATGACTATCCCAGAAGAGGTTGATATTATTGTGTGTGGTGGTAGGATCTATATCGAGCCTATGAAAACATAATTACGACTGACAGAGATATTTAGGTGGATCCGCGGGGTGTGTCGTCGCCGGGCGATTGGCCAATCTTGACGAGAACCTCAAAGTACTCTTGATTGAAGGAGGGGAGAACAACCTCAACGACCCATGGGTCTATCGGTCAGTGGTAATATCCCTTCGTTCGAGAAGAACTGCTTGTTAACGTTCTAGGCCGGGCATCTACCCGAAAAACATGAAGCTTGATTCCAAGACCGCCTCATTCTACCATTCTCGGCCGTCCAAATGGCTGTCCGGAAGACAGGCCATCGTTCCTTGCGCCAACATTCTTGGCGGTGGCTCGAGTATCAACTTTGTCAGTTGCTTACATTATGAGTCCATATAGTCCGGGGAAGCTAACGCCTATTCCTATCTAGATGATGTACACTCGAGCCTCAGCTTCTGATTACGATGACTTCCAGGCCAAGGGTTGGACTACCAAGGAGCTTCTACCGCTTATGAGAAAGCACGAGACGTACCAGCGCGCTTGCAACAACCGTGATTTACATGGCTTTGAAGGCCCAATCAAGGTCTCGTTCGGCAACTACACCTACCCTATCGCACAAGACTTCCTTCGTGCAACAGAATCCCAGGGAATCCCAACTACTGACGATCTCCAAGACCTTGTAACAGGTCACGGTGCAGAGCACTGGCTGAAATGGATCAATCGTGACACAGGACGTCGTAGTGACTCGGCTCATGCTTACATTCACTCCACTATGAGGTACGTAAATTATAGTGGAATTGCCACCCCGTTAGATCTTGACGCTCCTGCCCAGAAACCATGGTAATCTATACCTCATGTGTAATACCAAGATCGACAAAGTGATCATAAAAGACGGTCGTGCGGTTGGTGTTCAGGTCGTGCCAATGAAGCCGCTTCACCCCGACCAACAACTAAGGATCATCAGCGCACGTAAGCAAATTGTTGTCTCTTGCGGGACCCTTAGCACCCCGCTCGTTCTTCAACGATCTGGAGTTGGCGATCCGGAGAAGCTTCGGAAAGCTGGTGTCGAGCCCATTGTCGACCTACCTGGCGTGGGCCTAAACTTTCAGGACCATTATCTCACCTTCTCTGTTTACCGCGCAAAGCCAGAGACAGAAAGCTTTGACGACTTCTTGAGAGGCGATCCTGAAGTTCAAAAGAGAGTGTACGACCAATGGAACATGAACGGAACCGGCCCACTGGCCACCAACGGAATTGAAGCTGGGGTCAAGGTTCGACCCACTAACGAGGAATTAAGTCAAGACTATATGAAGGAGTTCCGTCCGGGTTGGGATAGCTACTTCAAAGAGAAATCCGACAAGCCAGTCATGCATTATTCTGTGATCTCGGGGTAAGTCTGTAGGAAGTTGTATTCAGAATGTGCTAATGGGTACTCAAGCTTTTTCGGAGACCACATGCTTGTACCGCCAGGCAAATTCTTCTCCATGTTTCACTTCTTGGAGTATCCTTTCTCGCGTGGAAGCACCCACATTGTAACCACAAACCCATACGAGGCGCCTGACTTTGACGCTGGTTTCATGAACGATGAACGCGACATGGCGCCAATGGTTTGGGGCTATATCAAATCTCGCGAGACGGCTCGACGTATGGATGCGTTTGCAGGAGAAGTGACAAGCATGCACCCGTAAGTTGTATTAACCTTGGACTGTTCGAGTAACTTCATGACAGGCCTGACATTTTCACATTAGATACTACGCTTTTGACTCCCCCGCGCATGCCGAAGATCTCAACCTCCAGGATACCAAAACATACGGTGGGCCAAATCATCTCTCCGCGGGGATCCAGCACGGGAGCTGGTCTATCCACCAGAAGCCCGGCAAAGCGGCGGACACCAGCTTCGTGACTAGCAGTCAAACCGACAACGTTCGTGAAGACCTCACGTATTCAAAGGAAGACATCGCCCAGGTCGAAGAGTGGGTCAAGCGCCATGTCGAAACAACTTGGCACAGTAAGTCCTTCGTCCTCCACGTAAACTACCTACGAACCACCATCCGTACTAACCTCCCATCCCCCTTACGCAGGCCTAGGAACCTGCTCCATGGCCCCCCGCGAAGGCAACAGCATCGTCAAACACGGCGTTCTCGATGAGCGTCTCAACGTGCACGGCGTCAAAGGCCTCAAGTGCGCCGACCTCTCCATCTGCCCCGACAACGTCGGCTGCAACACGTACAGCACCGCTCTGCTGATTGGCGAGAAGGCGGCAATGATCGTGGCAGAGGATCTGGGGTATAGTGGCGAGTCGCTCGAGATGAAGGTGCCGACGTGGCATCAGGGCACTTATGAGGCTACGGGGCAGGCTAGGCCTTAGATGTTGTGAGAGAGGTGAGTTAGAAAGGTAGGGGGGGGGGGTAGAGTTATGGGGGTTGGGTCTGTCTGTCCACCGACATTGTACTTTAGGAAAACGTCTTCCAGATGCTCCGCCTATAATCAGTGCGTGAAGTATAGTAGGATGCTGGTCAAAACCGCATGATCACGCAATGCCCTCTCGTATCAAGACCCTACAACATATCACCAAAAGCTAAGTAAGATGTCTCACATGCTTCCTCCCTTAGCTAAGTATCAAAATGGCGGCCAAGATATCGCTTCATCTTTCCAGCAAGATAATGTCTGGTATTCGCGATGAAGTTCTGACACAGCATTCCTACCTCAAGGATAAGATAGCCAGTAAATCCTCATCAACATATCCAGCACCTAATCCCTAACAATCATATCCGAAAGTCTTAAAAAGACAACAGCCGTGCTCTACCACCTAGAACTACCACTACTTAAACCAGAAGAAATACCACAAAAACACTCATGCCTCCAATAACATACCAGCAGGAAGTTATCGACCAGCAGAGTATAATCTGCGTCAAGCCTCTTATTGAAGAAATCCGCCGCTGCTTATAAGTTAGACATACAGCTGACATGGCAGTAGGCACGAACTTTGATAGAGTCATACCCAAAGGAAATGCTTCTCGCAGGTTGCCCGGAGGGGATCTGCTAAGAAGTGGGTGGGACATAGGGATGAGTAATGTTGTTGAAGAGCGTGAACTAAGATATGGGAGTGACGTTATCGGGGTAAAAAAACATTACGCTTACAGTACGACTGTTTGGGATTTGGGGATATCAGGGTTCGGGGATATGGGCGCTTCATAAAAACTGGAAACAGTTGCTACTGCGTTATGAGAGAAGTGTTGTAAAGGACGTATGTAGAAAGCGTCAAGCCACAGACAAGAAAGTGGTCTGTAGAGACCGGAGCACAAACAATTTTCTTTCTGTGGCATGTTCAAAAAGCCTGGCGGGAATGGCGATACTCCCAAATGAGCTGTGCAGATGTCCAGACTTTTCGTCCGTTAATATCTATCCAAGGTCTAGACATGAGCGTGGCGTAGATACACACTGAAGACCACAGGCAAAATCCCTACTTCTTCTCCGTCGCAAACCGGGAATCTTACTAGCTCTGGCGTATCACCATTCCGTAGATCGCTCAATAATCTCACTGTATCGCCCCTTCTCATCCGCAAGGGCAAATCCCCCCCGAAAAATAGCCGAAGCACGTCTGCCGCTGTGTTGACCACGCGCGCCACCTCGGGAGGTTCTCAGACTAAGTCATTCCATATAGCCATATTGAATGTTATTATCCGCTTGAATGACTGAATTCCCACCGGTTTGGACTTAGCTCAATTGTGTCAAAGGCCTCGCTTTCATTGAGTTCATCAAGTCCGTGAAAAGCTGAGCTGCCTGGCCGAAGAAGTCCTGCAGAAGGGTTTCAGGCGGCTTGAAGCGAGAGACCTGGGATGCAAGATTCTCATCCAGGAGAATGCTTTGTTGAAAGCTTGCTGCCGTCTTCGATAGCGTGGTCGTTGACAATAGAGAAGATGGCACAGTATCGCGCTCCTTTATCGGACTAGGGGGGGAATCGTGAGGGCCGATTTTTCGCCGGTCTAATAAAGATGCCGGTCGATGGTGCATTGAAGGATGTGTGGGACATTGCAGGGGTTTATTAGCAGTGAGTGATGTGTCTAAGGTGCCGGAGTTGCTGTCTTGGGCTGAATCTCGGGTACTTGTATTGGAGGAGCAGGCGCGTGGATATTCGAGTGGACGATGAGCATTTTTGGCAGGAGGATTATCCGTTTTTGATTAGGCGGAAGATCGCGGAGTGGATGGGATTCTTGATGATGGGAACCAGTGCACAGGGAGTTAGTGAGGTGTAAGGACTGTCGGTGTGGATGGCATCTGCTATTGCATAAACTTGTCGGCTTGAATTGCAATAAGACATCGCTCTATGCAGCTGGGTTTTGCAATCGACTATGACGCTACCATATTAGAGATCTGCCATAGGTCAGTCGGAAAGAACCGCTCTGTACATAGACGCATTTGTCCCCTCCTAGAGGGAGAGGAAATAGCTACCGCTCTAGCAGGGTGGATATAGATTTCTAAATGACCGATTTCGGAGTTGAATTATTCTAGTTGTACGACACCTAAGAGTTCCCCTTGTCCCTGATAGGTCCAGGTACCTTTCCGACTAAGATTTTTCTTGCCTACTCTTTCTTGATAGCGTCCAGCTTCAATATAACCAAAGACGTCGCTCCTACTTGGTGTAAACGTTCCAATGCCGTCTCAAAGGCACCTTTGAAATCTTCCTTGTGCATTGCCTGGTCACCCGATTGAATTATTAGTGTTCTCCTCAACGTGGTATCATCGGTGTGAACCTACCTCCATGCTTTCCCAACCCAAGACCCCAAGATATAGTTCCTCTTCCAGATTTACACTAGCACCATGAGTGAACCCCTTGGCCTCACCTCCAATGTCCTTGGCAAGGCCACTCCAGACTTTTCCTGCAGCTTCCCTGTTACCAGGATCCTTGATAATTGTTCGTACTATTACAGTCAAAGGTGCTATGGCACTACTGGCAGGACTGGCATCGGTTTCGAATAGTTGGATCGTCGGAGGCCCGGCCATGAAAGCCTTACTTGCTCCGATCATCGACTGGAGCTCGGAAGAGACAAGGAAGGCATCAAAATCGGACTTGGCGTGCCATTCTAGAGTCACAAGTTAGCAGTGCCGTGAAAGATGATCAAAGACTTGTTGGCACCTAGAAGAATGAGATATTTGTGCTCGTTTTGTACGTCTTTGTTGTCTTCGGAGAGGATCCAGCCCTGGTATTGGCTATCAATGCTAGGGCGTGTCGCGAATGCTTGTCTGCCTATGGTGGGCCATGTTTCGTTGAAAACTTTGATACACTCCGGGCTAGTGTTCAACTGAGGAACAAGTATTTCGGTAATCGGCATGGTCTTGGCGATAGTGGAACAGAAAAGCTCCAAAGCAACCAGGGAGAGCGACAGCGAAGTCGAGTGTCTCAAAAAGGTGTAAATGCCGGAACTTGAGATGAAGAGGTAACGTAAGCAACCCTCTGACTCGACACCATTTGTATAGAAGCGGGCATATCGATAATCTGGTTGGTCAGCAGCAGCATCAGCAAAGCCGGGCTATCGGTACGCGAGGCTGCTCTACGAGTAGCGATGGATGTTATGCTATCGCGGTGGTACTCTACAGTCCACTAACGAGGAGATGTACTTCGCTGCTGAAGTGCTGATGAGCATCCTGAGCTGGGACTGTTCAATGGTTGTGACAACCCATCGATCGTTGGAAGAGCATGAAGTGGGTGTTCAGCCGTCGTCAACCGGTAGAAGTTGTAAACGCATCCCCGGCGACTTAGTCTGACCGAGTAGAGCTAACCTAAAGGGGTCAAGCTCTGAAGTCAGCTACTACTTGTATGTACTTGCAACAGAGATCACCTTTTATCACCCTACACTTTTGACTCCTACTTGATTATCAACAGCAAGGAGAAAGGGAGAAGTAAAGTATCGAATTTGACTTGCGAGAAGGCTTTGATCTGGGCATCGTTGAAAATTGTGGGATTTACTTCACTCGCTTCAAGGTCTTTGACATCGTAAAGTAATCTACTACTCGTACCACGGGAACTGAATCCTGCTCTGTCCTGATAGTCATGGCAATCGTTTTCAACTCGGTTTGGACTTCAAATCTACAGGGCCGTTCGTCAATGGTCTTTTCAGTCATGCTAGCGCCGAGCTACAAAGCGTTCCTTAGGGTTGTCGCTTGTTGCGCATATTCTAAGACTGCTCGCGCAAAGATTTATTCGCGTCCCCGTCGAGCTATATTTCCGACGTTAATGTATATCCACCGGCTTTCGACCTTCTTTTTATGTCTTACGGAAGCAGGATAGGCTTCATTACAGTTCGCGCCAACTCGTGTTTCGATTCATCTTCATTGTTACATCGGCGAATCATTGGAAGGTTTCAGGCCCGTCGGTCGCATTCATTTAGGCCTACCTCGCGCTCGTGGCAACTGCAGTGGTTGAAACTTGCTTAGGACACCGCCAAGCAGGACGGGGCGAGATTCAGTATGGTAAGTTTTGACCTTGTCGAGTCTACGCTTCTTAACACCCATTGTAAATACAACTGGCAACAATATTAGTATCTCAGTAAAATATATAGAAACAAATGGAACTTTTGAAAGATGATAGTACACATATGTTACAAACGTTGGTTAAAGTAGTCTTTGACTTGGTCATTGGAAAAAGATCTTTCAGTAAAGGGAACGCTAAAATTTGGTCCATGACAGAATACAGTTGTTCGATCGAATTCGAACGCAACCGCGCTGAGATAGGCTTACCGCAATCACTATGTCCCCTTTACGGTGAAGATGCATGGTCATGCAAGATGCAGGTTGGTTCAATATCAACAGAGCTGGCTTCGGAAAGTCATTCTATTCATTTTGTTCATACACGGACTGAAATCAGCCAATATTATCAACGAATGACAAATGCGAGGATTGGGACCACAACGGGCTTCTGAAATAGATGGAATATGCGGCATTGTGAACGCACCATGAGTGGAGTTGGCGCAAAACAGGTACAGAAACTAGGTATGTGAACATCGAAACCTTCTCCTCGGTACTTGAAGCTTGCGAGCGCTGCTGAGAGAAAGTGTCAAATGCAAAAGGGTAAGACATTATTCTCGACGAAAATGAAACGTGAAGACCAACATGATCAAGTTGGTTATGGCAATTGCTTTGTGAACCTTGAATTTTTTTTTGAACAAGCAAGTCAGTCATCGTTTCAGGAAAATTGAGGCAGTCTTTCATTGACTCAACTGGGAACCTGATCGTATCTCTTCTCCGGTTAGCAATTGTTCCCCATCGTCTGTCATCCACAAATCTCCATATTTGCAACACCTTCACACCATAAATGATGGAATTGACGACTTGAGATTCGCAAAAATGCACGCACGGGATGAACCTCGTGGTCTTTGGATCACTGAGGAAGACCTGAGTCACAATGAGGCATCCATACATCACGGAGACGATGAAGGACACTGCTGTGGGTCGAGTCATATTCCAGAATATTTTACAGATCAAGATCTTCTTTCTGGGTGGGGCAGCGACCATGGAGACTAAAACGCATCTCGATCTTAAAAAAATACGTCTAATACTCGTGACTTCTTCGACAAGCTCGAGGAGCTCGAAGCCTCCATGGATCTGATACGTTGTCCTTTCTGCCACGGTGCAACGTTTCCCACACACGCAGCCAAGGAGGCTCATATGGCGCACGAGCACTTTCACTGTCGCCGATGTCATATTTATTTTAAGGGTGAAGGTTTCCGGCAACAGCACTGGGGAACTTCTCTCAAACATACCGAGGACTACTGTCGCCGTCACAACAAGATCTTCCAAGGTCAGGATTGGCGGGCCCAGAGCTTAAGACATATCGAAACAGAACACTATCCTTGTGGAACATGTCCATATTTTTCCGACACGGAAGATGATCTGGCAAAACATCGCATCAGGGAGCACGAGATAAGTCGTTGCCCCTTCTGCCATCTTTTGTTCAGTGACCCGTTAAAGTGGGAACGTCATTTGAATAATTTGCATCATTGGTGCAAGACTTGTATCAAAACTTTCGACTGCGAAGAAGTACGCAGAGTGCACTACGAAACTGCAGACGCTCATGTTTTGACCTACTGCCATCTCTGCGGAAGGCATTGCCAAGATGGCATCTCACTAGTCCGGCATCAGGTTGATCGACATGATTTCCTTGACGACGGATGGAGATTCTCAGGAGACAAGGAAGCTCGTCAGGAGTGGCAGAGCTACAATGAATGTAGGAACTCTTCATCCCAGTCGGGTCATCAAAAGTCGCAGAAGTGGCATAGGCAAAACAAGGAAGAACCACAGCAGCGCAGCGGATATGGGGATCAATCCCCAACCGACGAGTGGAGTGACCCTTTAGGAGATTTTACCGAAACATGGCAGAAGCAGGAGCAAGCCAGAAAGGAGCGGTTTGAACAACAAGAGCAGAAAAGGGAGAAGAAGGAAAATGACAAAGCGAGAGCCTTCTGGGACGATTTCAACGTCGAGAACATCAAAGCCGAATTTAGATCGCAATCCGAGTCATCGGAAGATGAACAAGGGCAACAGCAAAAGCAGAAGGAGGAAATACTACCGTTCCCAGACCACTACGCCACCCTCAACGTAAGCCGCAACCTCCCACAGCCCGAAATGGAAAAAGCAGCAAAGAAGCGTCGCATCGAGGTTCATCCGGACAAGCTTGCGAAGCTTACCGGGCTAAGTCCTGAAGAGAGAGTCCTAAAGGAGGCGGAGGCAAAGGAGGTCGGATGTGCTGCGGATGTCTTGTCCGTTGCCGAGTCGCGACAGGAATATGACAGGGAGCTGCTGAAGTGGGAGAGGGCGCAGGAATAGGTTTTGAGACTGCGAGAACTTGGGGAAGAGATTGTTTCCGGTAAGCTTTCTGGTCATCCTTCGGGTGCGTGCTGGTAGCACATTCTGTAGATATTCACCTAGTCGTAACTCTATTCATCTAAATCCATCTTGTGCCCGCGACATATGCCTTCAGTCTTGACTTGAATGAGTGTCTCAGATCCGTTATCTTTCCAGGCATACAGAAAATTTTACGAAATAATAAAAATGTGTACCTTGGCTAACCGTATACTGGCAAATTATGTAAATCGTCGACGCTATCTCACGCGGAATTGAATATAGATGATGGCCAATGATGGGAAGCCCGGACAGCCTCAAATCTGATGAAGGTACCGCTGGACCTCTTGGTTAAGGGTAGTCACATCGAGTAGTGAAGCTAGATCGTTATATATATAAGGCTAGCATAATAGATGAATAGTAGATGTAGACTTGTCCGAAGTGTAATCCGCCCTGAGTGATCTCGATGAGTAACTGATGTAAGAGGTCGTTGGCCCAACTTTAGCACTTGTTCTTAAGCAGTCGTTTTCCCTTGGTATCGTAAGATGGACGCCGAGATAGCACGATGTAAACACATCCGAAAATCAAACAAAGCATGGTAGCCAGCTGCTGTTGAGTTCACTTGTACTAGTTGAGATGACATTTTTAGGATGCGTCGGCCTTGACGAGATAGTGAAGAGCTGAGATGAGCTGAAACCTGACCTAGGGAACTCGCGCCTTCTTCCAAAGCCCCAAACAAGAAACAGATCAAAAATTTGGTAATGAGATAGACACAGAGACTAACTTAACCGCAACAGGGTATAAGACTCGTGAAAGACGTATGATGCGGTTATGACTACGTGCGCAAAAATATGGCGACACTTTTCGTTCAGTTGACGGAGTATCCTTGTATCTGTGAACCTGAGGCCAAGACGATAGAAATTCACCTTTCCCTGCTGTTCCCCCTGGCCCCGGTGAATTGGTTATATAAGTATAACCACGGACTGCTATTATGGTAGATCGAAGTCTGCCCAGAACATTCCACGTCCGCACTACCGGCCCATGGGCCGCATTCAAACCCCATGCCAGTCTTTGTTACAATTCTCCCTTGTCATCCTGCGTATACCCGTTGCATATGTTGTTGCTGCCATCCACATCAGACTCCATGACAGCCTTCGAGCGTGCAAGGCAATACCCTCAAGAAGGCCCAGAATAGTACCGCGTGGAAAGGCTGACAGTTTATAGGCTGCGTCTGCCTCCTGCCCAAAAACCATTTCTTTTTTATGATGCTAGCGGTGAAACAGCTTGTTAGCATAGGAGTATATGCTGACAGGTCTGTTCATCTCAACCCTATAGAGTCTCTTCGGCATGGCCCACAGCAAGGACGTGACAGAGACCGTGTGCATTATACTGATCCCAGAGGCACGCCAGAAGGGTTCCACTTCCAAGGGGCGCTTATTGTACATCGAATAGAAATCACGAGTGCTCTGACGAAGAGAGGTAACGTGTGAGTACATCTTCTGTTGGAAGACGAGGTCATATGAGGCATTTTGGTACGTAGGTTGTTGCTTTAGAAGTCTAAGGTATCTAGGAGCGACCAGGTAAAAACTCTACTAGCGGCCCTATCAGCCCTATGAAGGCGAAGATTACCATCCCCTATTTCCAACATCATCACCCAAGGTAGTGGGGAGGAGATCTAGCATGGCATGCTTCCTAAGATAGAGAAGCTGGATTATTTCGAAAGGGACTCGTATCTGTTGTGAAGCCAGGAAAGAAACGAGCTGCTTCCGAAAGCGGCTGTGTAGATCAAAGAGACACCTGTCCACAATTCAGCGATGGTAAGCTTCTTTCAACATATCGACCAGACCATACAGCGTTGCCCAGAAGAGCTGGCTTCTACTGTAGGTTCGATCTGTCCTAGCCCTGTTTGTAAGGTCGCCCTAAACATTGTAATCCAAAAGTCGCAATGGTAACAGCTGACATGATTATCGAGAGCGAGGACGGAGAAAACGCATCCAGTCATGAAAACCACACTTACTGAGAAATCCGCCAGCGTCAGTGATATCTAGTAGCAAATGCTTTGTCGGTGACCTTTTCGTCTATGATGCCAAGTCTTTGAATCTACCACGTACATTCTCGAGACTGCTGATAGGTTTACAGTGTGTGTAGCTTCCGAAGCAGGTTCATCATCCCCATTCTCAGCTTTCATACCCCCCGCGCCTCAGCACTCACTACATATGCCATCTGAGGGTCGATAGTGTTAATTAGGGACAGCCTATGTATTTTTGATCTCTGTTAACAGCGTACGGCTTGAGAGTTGCCAGCCGAACGCAACGCCAGTCAGGCCAAGGCACAGTAGTAACTATTGGAGGGGCCGAGACTCAGCGTATGGAGAAGCAGAGTACGTCGCGCAAGATGGAAGCAGGATGTATATATAGATGAATGACCCTTCAATGTCAATCCTTCCTTTTTTCCTCATGGGCAACACTCAAGCACTTGAAAGCAAAGGAAATACAGCTTCGAAAGGAAATCGTTAAGTCATGGGCTATATTTCCGACTTGAAGGTAAGCGTCTGACATCTCAATGAAACGAAATTGCGACTGAGAAGCACTCCACGTAGATAGTTTACGGTTCGAGACCAGACAACGTCATTTAGGGCATTAGCAATACAGCACTTGACGTCAATCGCGGTCAAGACGGCGAGTAAGTCTAGCAATAGGAGTATTCCCGGCCCGATGCACGTTCCGGTCCCGTGCACACCCCACTTTACTACTTTCATCTTTCTTCAAAAATCAATTACAAATTCAATATGGCTTCAATTGAGGCAGCGCTTGCAGA
>JAABUU010000276.1_pt1 | contig 125309 bp, 120 predicted proteins | sample 5559301 | NCBI WGS metagenome assembly JAABUU01 (sample SAMN10711884, study PRJNA513360) | rock metagenome | isolation source: Antarctica rocks | place: Antarctica: Victoria Land, Richard Nunatak white | reverse complement strand
TTTCGTTGACCCGAAATACACGAGCCAAACTTGCCAGAAGTGCGGACACTGTGAACGTGGCAACCGAAAGAGCCAAGCCAGTTTCCAATGTCTTTCTTGTGGCTTCTGTGCCAACGCGGATTTGAACACCGCGAAAAACATAGAGGCACGGGGGCGGTCGTCAAAGCCCCTAATGTTCCGCCCGCTTGCGGGTGAGGGACAAGCCCCCTGCCTTTAGGCGGGGGTATTTGACTTCCTCACGCTGAGTAGTCATACTCAGCTTCGACGATCTTGCCCTTCCAGACGGGAAACGCCCCGTCCGGGAGATGCCACTCCACTTCGCCCTCGGTCGGAATCCACATCCCGTTCTTTGCTTCGTAGGCCCGATGCTGTCCGCCCCAGGGCATCAGTTCGTATCTCCCGCCGACGGCTTGGGGGCGCCCGGAGGTGTAGACGCTTGTGACTTCGCCGATGTCGTTAAATCGGAATTTCAGAGAGACGGTCGTGCCGACATCCGTCAGCGTGGCGCGGGCATTGTCTCCGTCCATCGGCGTCCAAATGAGGTGCGCTGAGGGCAGAAGCGCGGTCGGGAACCAGACCGACTCGGCCAGGTATCGCAGCAACTCACCTTCAGCAAGCTCCGCGCCGCCGTGTTCGTCCGCAATAGTCACGAGCGAGAGGGCACTTACCTGGCCTGCCCCTTGTCCGGCGACATAGGTATCCCGCACTTGCATCTGCATCAACGGGGATGCGCGGATACGCGCGTCCCACACAAAACCGGGTCGCATCGCCGACGAGAACTGCACCGCTCGGAACGGCATCCATCCGGCCTGCGATTTTCCGAGGCCGCGCAGCTTGCCAACTTGCCGGATGCGGACGGAGTGGATGAGTGGCTGCCCTTCCTTGAGCGCAAGCCGAAGATACTTCGCGACCGGTTCCGGGAGTTGATCGAAGTCCTCGAAAGAGACTGTCCTCGTTTCCTGAGCGGGGACCGGATGCCTAAGAGCCTCAACAAACTGAAGCGTCTTGCGATCCCAGCGGCCCCGATTGAAACACATCGCGAGGCCAGCTCCCACGCCGACCAAGCTGAGAAACGCCAGAGTGAGCTTAGTCCGAGATACCATCTAGCGTGACTTCTGCCGGGACTGCTTGTTTTCCCAGGCTTGCAGGCCCGCAGTGTGGGCGGCTTCCGCGTCTTCCATTTGCTTGCGGCTGGAAGCCAGCGAGCCAGGGGGCGACGCATCACCCGTCTGCGCGGCTCGCTCCTGCTCCTCGGCCTGTGCGGCTGCATATTCCGCGCGCCGGTTGGCAGCAGTCTGCTGAAGGGCGCTGATCCGCGCGACCTCTGCCTTGGCTTTCGTATCCTGGGCGGACACTCGCTGCCAGAGGGCTTTCCAAGAATTCGCTAGGTCGTTTGCCATGGAAGCCGCCTTTCAGGTGTGGACTTGGTTCTGCGGCTCGCCGCGCCGGAACGCCTGAATGTTGGCGACTGTCGTGTCCAGGATGCGCTCCACGGCCTCGACGCTGTCGAAGCCGATGTGCGGCGTGATCACCAGGTCGGGACGCTGCAAGAGGGAGTGGTTCCGCAGCGCTTGCTTCAGGCTTTCTTCGCTGGCGTGCGGGTTCTGCAAAAGCTGCTTCTCTTCGGAAAATACTTCCTCGCCTTCCAGCACGTCCAGTCCCGCGCCCTGCAAAATGCCCTGGTCTAAGGCGGAGAGCAGCGCGGACGTGTCCACCAGTTCACCCCGGGCCGTGTTGATCAGCAGCGCCCCCCGCTTGAACTGATGGATATTGTGTGCGCCGATCAGATGCCGCGTCGCCGTGCCCGCGGGCGCATGGAGGGTGACGATGTCCGAGCGGCCCATCAGATCTTCCAGAGTCGTGTAAGTGAAGTCAAAATGGTCCGCCTTCAGCGCATCCTGCACCGGGTCATAGGCGAGCAAGTGCATCCCGAAGCCCTTGGCGATACGCATGACGTACTCGCCGATGTGGCCCACGCCGACGACGCCCAGCGTTTTGCCCTTCAGGTCGAAGCCTTGCAGCCCATCTAGGGAGAAGTTGCCCGCCACGGTGCGGACATAGGCTTTGTGCAGGTTCCGGGACAGTGCCAGAATCAGGGCGAACGTATGCTCGGCAACCGTGTTTTCGCCATACGTCGGCACATTACAGACCGGGATGCTCCGCGATTCGGCATCGGGCACGTTGATATGGTCGAAGCCGGTCGAGCGCGTCGCGATCATTTTCAACTGGGGCAGGTTCTCGATCACGTCCGCGCCCAGGCGCGAATGCACGAACGGCGAGACGATCTCAGCATCGGCGGCGATCTCCCGCGCCTGGTCCGCCGTGGTCAGCGGCTCGGCGCGGAAGCGCAGCGTCTCGTCAGGCAGGCGTTCCGTCAGGTAGCGCTGCTCTTGGTCGTTGATCTCGAAGAAGTAAATGCTCATGGCGGTATCCTTCCGGTAGATATGTATGCTAATAGAGCTATCATTTTAACTTTGCAGGGTCTGGTGACTACCAGGTAACCCAATCCCGTTCATGCCGAAGGCTGGTTCTCGAATCCGCAAAACGACTGTGCAACTTTGATTTGATAGCTCTATAAGACTGAACTGGTGCAAGAGAAGTGATGGTGCAAGAGAAGTGATGGTGCGAGCGAAGCAGCGGCGGTCACGGAAAGTTGGGGAACCCATTTCAGCGGAGGCAGACTGAAGGTGCAGTATGCAGTGGTTGCATATACCTATAAATACCAGGCAGGCAAACGGCGGGGCGGAAACGCTCTGCATCATGTTACCTGTGGGGAGACAAAATCGTGTTAAGCCCATGTTAAGTCTTTCGAGGCCCGCAACGGCAGGTATAATTATCCTGTGACTCTGGTGAAAATCTGCGGAATTACAAGCTGGCGGGACGCGCAGGCCGCCGTGGAGGCGGGGGCGGACATGCTGGGCTTCCACTGCGACGAGAACAGCCCGCGCGTCATTGACCCGCTGGACTTCTGCGACATCGCTGCACGCCTACCCGCGCACGTCGTCCGCGTCGCCGTCTTTGACCGCACCACAGACGTGCGCTGGCGCTTGGAAGGGCGGCGGCTGTTCCACCGCTTCCACCGGGTCCAGTATTACCAGGACAGCGTGTGGAGCGACATCCTCCGGGAAAACTGGGACATGGGCCGCAAGATCAAGGCGTTCCACCTGGGCAGCGACCGCGACCTGCGCCGCGTCGCCCACTTCAACGGGACGGTGCAGGCGTTCCTGCTCAACGTCAACGCCTGTGCCCCGGCGAACTATCCCGACGCCGACGCTTATGGCTGGGAACTGGCGCGGGAGACGCACCAATTCGGCAAGAAGTTGTACCTCGCCGGGGGCCTGACGCCCGAAAACGTCGGCACCGCCGTCGCCCGCGTCCGGCCCTACGCCGTGGACGTGACCGTCGGCGTCGAGGCCGCGCCGGGCGTCAAGGACCCGGACAAGATGCGCGCCTTCGTCAAGGCCGTGCGGGAGGCTTCGTAAGATGGGCACAGAATGGGATGCTCTGTATACTCGACAGGTACAAGCCTCTCAATCATGTCGGTAGGCGGCATGAGGTATGATAAAGGCGTCGCCCTGCTCCACATCCGTGGGGGTGGACCGTATCGGTAGCTCAACCACAGCGACGAATTAGAGTTTGCTCCACAGGTGTGGGGAGGTACTTTCCAGCGGTCAGCGTCCTCGATCTGCCGCTGGCTTTTGTCTTCATCCTACGTCCTCAGTTTCTTTTGATGCTTTCGAAGACCAAGACAGGCCCAAGGTCGGGTCATCGGTGATGGTCACGCGGGTAACACTATCCTTGCCCGTATTTTCGTCACGGCGTGTCTGAATGCCTTCCCAGCGCCCATCCTGCATGATGAGAATGACGTGGTGGCGCAGGCGCTTTGGAACCTCAGTCAGCATCTCGTAGCCCTCGGCCGCCGTCACTCGGGACAGCCAGTAGGCGGGCAGGGCGGCCTTCTGCAAGAACAGCGCCTTCAGCCGCTCCTTGCCGGGCCGCCACTCCTGATCCGGGGTGCGCTCCTGTTCCACGCCTCGGCGCACGGCGGCGACCATCTCCGCGTCGTGCAGGATCAGGACGGCCCGGCTGTCGTCGCCCTCGCGAGTCTGGGCGCGGAAGAAGCTGGCCCGCTCGCCTTCTTCGCCCTCTTCCACGGGGGGATCGAGTGGGGCATATTTGAAGAGGTGCGGGGCCGGGTCGGAGACCAGGTGTGTTTGTGCGTTCCGGCGGCTCGCCGCACGGCGGGCGTCCCGCAGTGTTTCCGCCTGCTGTATCCACTCCGGCAGGATCGTCGAAACCGGAAGGAGTGCGCCGCCGTAGCAGCCTTCGATGAGGGGGCGGAAGTCGGCGGGTAGATGGATCTCCGGCTTGGACTCCAGCAGGGCCAGCGTCCGCAGGAGGGCGGCCCGGTCGTAGACGCCGCGCCAGTCGTCCCCCCACTTCTTCACCTCTATGCCTCCGAAGTCCGGCTGGACATCGACGCCGGGGGGCGGCAGGAGGACGTGCAGGACGGCCTGGGGGCCGGTCGGGCGCGGGTCGTTCTCCCGGTGCCGGTGCAGGCGGCCGGCGCGCTGGAGCAGCAGGTCTATAGGGGCGACTTGGGACAGCATCACATCAAAGTCAATGTCGAGCGACTGCTCCACAACCTGAGTCGCCACCAGGATGGCGCGCGGCGGCCGGTTCGGGTTCGGGCCGCCCTCCGGCCCCTTGCCGAACAGCCCAACCACCTGGTCCTCGATCTGCTGCCGGCGCTCGGCCCGGAAGCGGGCGTGGAACAGGAATAGCGGAGTGTCCGGGGGCGGGTCGGTTTGGAGGGCGCGGAAGATCTTCTGGGCTGAGGCGACGGTGTTGGCGAGGACGCAGGCACAGCCGCCCCCGGCGACGGCCTCGCGGGCAAGGCGGGCCGTTTCTTCGGGATCGTCCAGCGTTGCGGGGTGACATTCGACTTTGATTGCGCGGTCCCAGCTCGGGTCGGCGGGGACTTCTTGGGTGAACGCCGGCCCTTCGCGCGGCACGAACGTCAGCAGGGGGTAAGGCTCGTCCTCGGGCCGCGCCGCGCTCGGGGGCAGGGCACCCACTCCGCCGTAAGCCTCCGCCAGCGCCGCCTTCTGCGCCCGTGAGAGGGTGGCCGAGAGCAGGATGACCGGCACGTCCAGCGCGCGGCACCACCGGAGCAGGGTCTTCATCGCTGATTTTCGAAGTCGGCACCAGTCACCCAGGGAATATTGCCCTTCCAATACTCTTCATGGGCCCGTGAGGGTGTTCCGCCCTGCACCAGGTCTAGCACGAGTTCTTGCAGTTTCATCCCGTGTACCCCAGCCGGGTCAGATACCCCTGTAACTCGGCCATGCTGGACGCCCGCGCTTCCTCTAGCGCCGCCGTGCTGACGGCGTATTTTTCCCACAGGGTCTCGAAGACCGCCAGCAGGCCGCGCTGCTCGGCGTTCAGGTAACGCGCCAACTGCTCGGCCACCAGGTCGTGATGCTTCTCCAAGATGAGGTCTTTCGCTTCCGCCGGGGTGATGACGGCGACGGAGCCGAGCAGAGACGCCAGCCGGGCGGCGTCCGCTTCCAGCGTTGCACGGGCGGACGCGGCTTTTGATGTGCGGGCGGTCAGGGCGGACGGCTCCGGCGGGGCGGAGGCGAGACGCTCCTGAAGGGCCAGGGCCAGGCGGCTCACGCCGAACCGCTTGTGTTCGAGTTTCAAGGCCAAATCGGACTGACTTCGCTTCAAGGCATCTTTGACCGACTTGACCGACCGTTCGGCTAAGTCTAACGTTGTCAGGGCGGCTTGCAGGCGCTCGATCTCGCGCTGGATACCGAAGTCGGTGGAGGCGCGGCGATCCTGAATTGCGGCTTTGAGCTGGCGGCGCATCTCGGACGCGGTGAGGACCCCCTCGTCGTCTCCCTCAGTGTCCGGCTCGTACTCAGCGGCAACCCTGGCGGCCTCGACCGCTTCGGCCAGCGCGGCTTCGGACTCGCCGAGCTTGGCCGTCAGGGCGTCAAGCGCGTCGGCTTCGCTTTGGAAGAAGCGGCGCACGAGGTACGGGTCGGGGATCAGGGTCGGACTCCAGCCAGTGGACGCGATGGTCTTGAGGTCGTATTTGATGCCGTCCCACCAGTTGACGAACACGCCGGAAACCTGGAAGCGGTCCAAGAGGCCAATCGGCACAAGGTCGCGCAGCAGCGAGTCCCGCAGAGCGCGGCGGACGGACGGCAATCGCCCGCCGCCGAAGGCAACGTAAGCGCCGATGCTTTCACGAGTCCGGGTGTCGGCGGGGGCCGGAGCCGCATCCGGGGCAAGCCGGGCGAAGTCATCGCGGGCGGTTTCCCACCAACGGGCCAGATGCCCGCGCATCGCGTCCAGCGTTTCGCGCACGCACGGATCGCGCTCCACCCGGCTCCGCAGGAGGTCACGGCTGGCGATGTCCGGCCGGAAGTCCAGGTACTCGCCGTCGCGCGGGGCCAAGACGCAGGCTGGATCAAAGCCGAACTTGTGAAGTGTCGGAGCCGCAGCGTCCACTTCGCCGCGCGGCACACCGCCTGCCAGATGCGCCCGGACATCTTCCGGCATTGGCGCAGGCGTGTTGTCCACATAGCGGCGGATGTTCAGGTTCCAGTCGTTACGCTCCATCTCATCCCTGCCGACCAAGCGGGCATAACCGGGGATTGGCTCATGGGGCGCGTCCACCGCCGCACGGATTTTTTCAATGTCTTCGGGGTGCAGGAAGTTCTGGTTCTTGCCCTCGCCAAACTCCCGGTCCGCATTGACGAACAGAACTTTGCCGTACAGCTCGTCCGGCTTGTCCTTGTTGAGCACCAGAACGCAGGCAGAAATGCCGGTGCCATAGAAGAGCTTAGGCGGCAGGCCGATAATCGCCTCGATCACGCCCGCGCTGTCGGTGAGCATCTTCTGGCGGATTTCTTTCTCCTTGCCGCCCCGGAACAAGACGCCGTGGGGCATCACGACCGCCTTGCCCGTTTCCGGGGCCAGCCCGTAAGAAAACCGCTCCCGGTGCTCACATTTGGACGCTTCGTAGTTCTGGGAAAACGGCGGATTGGCGATCACACGGTCAAACTGCTTGAGCCGGCCATGCTCCACGTTCAGCGGGTCCGCCAGCGTGTCACCAAACTCGATATGTGTGTTGGTCAGGTTATGCAGGATCAGGTTCATCTTGGCGATGGACACCACGGCTCCGTCGTTTTCCTGCCCGTAGAGCGCCAGATTTTGACCATCCCCACCCTGCTCCTCGACATACTGCGACGATTGAATAAGCATCCCGCCGGAGCCTACTGTCGGGTCATAGACTTCCATGCCCGCCGCAGGCCGCAAAAGCTGGACCAAAAGGCGCACCACTCGATACGGCGTATAAAACTGCCCGCCCTTCTTGCCCGCGCTGTCGGCGAAGAACTTGATCGGATACTCGTAAGCCGCCCCCAGCAGATCGGGAAACTCGAAGTTGTCATTGACTAGGGTGAGCGTGCTGTAGTGGTCCAGCAGATCCTTCAGATCGGAGTCTTTGAGCTTCGGCTTGCCGTTGACCTCGGCTTTGAAGTTGATGTGGGTCAGCACCCCGCGCAGCGGCTCGTTCTCCGTTTCCAATTCTCCCAGCGCGATGTTCAGTCGTCTGCCGATGTCGAACTGGGTGTCTTTCAGCGCGGGCTGCTTGATGCCGTTTTCATCGGTAAACGGCTCCGACCAGCGGGCGCACGGCGGCACAAAAAACGTCTGCCCGTAGGAAGTATCTTCCGTCAGCAGCTCCTCCACCTGCTCGGCGGTAAGCCGGGCGTAGCGGGTACGGATGCTGGCACGGGTCTCGTCAAAGACGTCCGACATGCGCTTGAGAAACAGCAGCCCGAAAATATACTCCTTATATTCGGAAGCATCCATCTTGCCGCGCAGCACGTCAGCCGCCTTCATCAGGAAGCTTTCAAGTTGCGAGAGCGTGATTTTCCCGCCGGTCATATCGCCTTGTGTATCATTGGGAGTAGATAAGGAAGGAGTGGTTTGTGAAGCAGTCATTCGTACCCGGCACCCTGTTCATCTCTCTAACTAACGCTTGATGTGAAATCAAGTCGTTCGGCTTCGGTCGAAGAAAGGAACCGAAGGCCCCACAGGCGTATCTTCAAGCATCCTTTTGCCGAGGTAACGCCTGATGAACATGCCTGTGGAGACCTTCTTGACGACATTATACACCACCGTCGATGATTGGTATCAGCAGCACGCCCCGCGCCTCCTGGCGGGTAAAGCTGGTAAGAAACCGCTGTTCTCGGACAGCGAGGTCATTACACTCTCCATCGCCCAGTATTGGCTGGGCATGAACGAGGAGCGCGAGTTCCTGCGCTTCGTCAGGAACAACTTTCTAGCCCTGTTCCCGCGCCTCATCGACCAGAGCCAGTTCAACCGGCGGGCGCGCAACCTGTGCTGGCTGATTAACCTGTGCTGGCTGATCCACCGGATGCGTCAGCACCTGGTCGCACAGATGGGGATAGCGGATGCGCCTTGCCAACTGATCGACGGGACGCCTGTTCAGGTGCGCCACTGGCGGCGTTTCGGCAGGGGCCACCTGCTCTTGCCCGAGGCCGCGCTAGGCTACTGCGCCGCCAAGAAGGAGACCTTCTATGGCTTCCGCCTGCTGGCCGTGACCACGCTCGACGGCATCATCGTGGACTGGGACCTGTTCGCGGCCAACAGCGATGAGCGCGAGGCCGCGCAGGACCTGCTGGACAACTGTCATGATTTGTCCGTGCTAGGCGATAAAGGCTTCCTGGATCACAGACGCCAGGCGATCCTCCTGGAAGAACAGGGCCTGCTCCTGCTGACGCCCAAGCGCAAGAACCAGCATGAACAGAACGCACCCGCTTGGGACGCCCTGATGAACCGGACGCGGCGGCTGATCGAAACGACGTTCGCCCAAGCCAAAGGTGTCTTCGGATTGGAGAAGCCGGGCGCTAGGAGCCTGTGGGGTATCCTGAGCCGGGTCATCGCCAAGATCACAGGGTTGACGCTCGCTGCCAAACATAATCGGGAACAGGGACACTCGCCGCTCAGATTGGCCGAGTTCTCGTTTTGAGCAAGAGCCGACGAAAATCATTTCACATCAAGCGTAACTATAATTTTTAAGTTCATCTCTGCCACGATAGCAGGTCGCTTCTGAAGATGCATTGTACCCGATGGGGCAAACAGGCAAAGGAATGAGAAAGTGGCAGAGGGGCAAGCCTTGCACCCTCTGCACAGGAGGTTTCGTCACACGAGCCGCTTGCGCTGCTTGGCGACGCGCTTATTGCCCAAAATGTCTCGCACGACGCCTACGCTACTGTGAACGCCGCGCACGAAGTCAGGGTCAAGCTGAGTATAGAGAAGCGTTGTCCGCGTCTCCTTATGCCCTGCGATCTGCTGGGTCGCAAGCAGGTTCACTTTCGCCAGTCGGTTCAGGGAATAGCGGCGCAGGCTGTGCAGCGTGATGTGGTCGCTGATTTCGGCATAAGTCGTGACTTTTTTCAACGCCTTCAAAAAGCGCCCTTCGTCTAGCCGCCCGCCAAACTCGCTGATAAAGAGCCAGCCCTCATCTTCCTGCCCGGCCATGATTTTCCCCCGCTGACGAAGCCAGACATCCAGCGCCTCGACCCACTCGGCGCTGACCGGCAGAGTGCGCGGCTCGCGACCTTTGCTTTCACGGATCACGATCTGCCGCTCTTTAGCTCGGTAGTCATCTACCTTTAGCGAGAGCATCTCGCCGATGCGAGCGGCAGAGTCAAGCAGGCCGAGGGTCACGGCGTAGTTGCGGTCGCGGTGGAAGACGCGCTTGGCGAGGGGGGTGTAGCGGATGCCGGGGTTCTTGGCGGGGTTCCAGAAGTCGGGGACGCCCCGGAGCAGTGCCTGTATCTCGGCGTCTGTGGGCATGTAGCGGGCCGGACGCGGGGCGCGGCGGATCTCGTAATCGGCGAGCAGGCTGCGCTCGATCAGGTCATTCCTCTGGCACCAGCGGAAGAAGGCTTTGGCGCAGACGGCGTCGTGGTGGAGCGTCAGGGGCGCGCGGCCGGCGTCGGCACGTCCGGCCAGGTAGCGGTCCATGTGGCGCTTGCCGAAGCCGACCAGGGGCACGTCGTTCTCGGTCGCCCAGCGGACGAGGCCGCCGAGCTGGACGTCGTAGTAGTGCAGCGTCTTGGGCGCGCGGGTGGCGCGCAGGTGCAGGCGGAACTCGTGCAGGGCCTCATCCCAGGAGAAGATTTGGGTAGAACTTTGAGCCGGATTCTGGGCATGGACCGGGGTGGAAGGGGAAAAAGCGGATGACATCTGTGACCGTCTGGCTTCCCTGCTAATGGCGAAGTGCCATTAACAGCAGAGCCTGTGATTAACTGACAAGAGGGGGGAGGAAGCCGACACGCGGATTCGAACCGCGGACCTGCTGTTTACGAAACAGCTGCTCTACCACTGAGCCATGTCGGCGTGCGTTATGGGCAGAGTATACTGCAAAACAGGAGCGGCTGTCAAGAGGGGGCCGCCGGGAATCTCATCGTGGGTGTTAGCCGAGAGTTTTGAGGAGCATGTCGGGGCTGTTGCTGATGATGCCGTCTACCTGGCAGACGTAGCGCATACGGCGCATGTCTTCCGCGAGGTCCACGGTCCAGGCGTAGACCAGCTTGTCGCGGCGGTGCAGAATATCCACGAGTTCGGGGGTCAGGAGGCGGTGATGCCAGGTGACGGCCTCGGTGTCGAGTTCGAGGAGCAGGGCCGGCGTGATCAGGTGTTTGTGATCGAGGTCCAGAGTGAGACTGAGGGGAATGCGCGGGTCGAGGCTGCGCAGGATGCGACGGCTGGCGTCATTGGCGCCGGCGACAAGAAGGGCTTCGAGGGGGAAGCCGGAGTGACGGATGGCGCGGGCGATGAGCGTCTCAGTCCCCGGCTCCTTGAAGTCCAGCATCAGCCCGACATTGGCTTCCATTGTCAGCGCGAAGGTGTCTTCGAGCGTGGTCAGTTCCGCGCCCCAGCCGCCGCCGTGCTGACGCCACTGGTGAAAGCTGCGCTCCCGGAGCGGGACTTCCTCGCCGTCAAGCAGGTGGACGTTCTCGTGGTCAAGGATAAGAACGTCGTCGCGGGTGCGTCGCACATCCACTTCCAGCATCTGCGCACCCACCTCGATGGCGCGGCGCAGGGAGGCGAGGGTATTGCCGGGCGGGACCAGGAAGGGGGCGCCGCGATGGCCGATGATGGCAAAGGACTGAAGCTCAGAAGCCATAAACTAAGTTGCTATCTTAAACCACGAAAATACCGAAAGGGAGAGCGGTGCTCTCCCTTCAAGTGCGTCAACAATCAAGTTTGGGCAACATTAACTCTGATTACGAACATTATGGTGCCGCCTACCGGACTTGAACCGATGACACCTCAATTTTCAGTCGAGTGCTCTACCAACTGAGCTAAGGCGGCATTATGTCGAACAGGCCCATTATACCTGCGGCCTCTCGGAAATGCAAGATGCTGTTGCACTTTCCGCGAGGCTCTTTGGTGGGCGAGGCAGGATTTGAACCCGCGACCTTGACTGTGTAAAAGTCCTGCGCTACCCCTGCGCCACTCGCCCCTGTCGGATGATGATTATACCATCCGGCCTGTGGGAAGTCAAGCGGCTTTCCCTGCGGCGGCGCGGGCGCCATGGGGGGTAAGAAGTATCGTAGCCTTAGGTGTATGCCAAGATAAACGCACTTTATTGGGCTTTGCTGTAGGTCGTTTACAACAGGGGCGTTACGGGTATTTTTGCCTTGATACGAATCTCGTCTCGGAGGTAGATCCATGAAGATCACAGTCAAAGCCATCGCCGTCTCGACGGTGGCCCTCACACTGGCCGTGAGCGCAATGCTCGCGACCCCGGCCTCGGCCAAAACCAGGCATCACAGCGCGCGCCACATGCGCCACCATCGCATGAGCGGGACGGGCCGCATGAGCGGGATGCGCAGCGGCTCGATGGGCCGCATGCATCGCGGAGGCACGGGCAGCGGCTCGATGGGCAGCGGCGGCATGGGCGGCTCGATGGGCAGCGGCACGGGTGCCGGCGGCACAGGCGCCGGGGGTGCTGGCGGCACAGGCGCTGGCGCCGGGGGCGCGGGTGGAACGGGCGCCGGGGGCACAGGCGCCGGGGGCGCGGGCGGAACGACTCCCTAACGACCGAACCCAGGCAGAGAAGAGTAACAAGGCCGCCCCTCCGGCCGGAGGGGCGGCTTTTCCGCTTTTGCCGAAGGTTTTGCCACTTGCCCACGCTTCAAGCAGGACAAAGGCGCGGCAGAGTCGTATTGCCCATGCAGGGGGCATATCAATGAAGACTTCGTATCAATTTCTCGCCGCTTCGGCGGCCTTCGTCGTTGCCGTCAGCGGCCTGCTGGCGACGCCCGCCCAGGCCCGTCACCGCATGAAGCGGCATCACCACACGACGCGCCATCACATGACGATGCACCGCAGCTCGATGCGGAGCATGACGCATGGCAGGCCGGGCGGCTCGATGGGCAAAGGCGGCATGAACGGCGGCGCGACGGGGACAACGGGAGCCGGCATGGCTAACCCGGCGATGTCCACGGCTCCGGCGACCAGTGGCGGTGACAAGCCATAATTTCGCCTCAATGGCAAGCCGCCCCCGCACACGCGGGGGCGGCTTTTTTGCGGCGCTATGGCAGTCCTTCCGGCAGGATCTCGAACTGGTTGCCCCAGGGGTCGCGGACGTAGAAACGCGGGTAGCCCATCGGGATGACGTTGTCATCTACAGCGTAGCCCATTCCGATAAAGCGGGCGCGAGCAGCGTCCAGGTCATCCGTCGCGAGGGCGGCATGGCCGTCGCCGACGATGCCCTCGGCGGGGTGGCCGATGTGGAAGACGATCGGGCCGGCGGAGAACCACAGGACGGAGATGTGGGCGAGGCTGGCCGGCTTTTGGGCCTCGGCCAGCCCCAGCGCGTCGCGGTAGAAGCGGCGGACGTCATCGGGTGAGGCGCCTGGAGCCAAAAGATAGAGGTGATGCGCGGCGACAGTCATTGGATCGCCTCCTTTCGGGCCACGACGAACACCCAGGACCCCATCGCGTCGTCCTGGGGGCGGTAGTGCCAGTATTCGGTCCGGTCCAGCGGCAGCCAGCCGCCGTCTTTGGGGAAGTACGCCAGCAGTTCGTCCCCGGTCGCCGCGAAGAAGCCGGCGATTTGCGCCCCCCACCCTGTCATCGCCGGACTGAAGACGCCGACGGCGCAAATGCCGCCGGGCTTCGTGGCGGCCTGCAAGCGCGCAATGTGAGCCGGGACTTCTTCCGGCGGCAGGAACTGGTAGACATTGGCGGCCATTGCCAGGTCATAGGTCTCTAGGGGGTAGGTGAAGGCGCGGACATCCCCCAGAGCTAAGTCCACCCGTTCCGCCGGGACGCCATGCCGAGCCAGGAGAGAGCGGGTCTTTTCCAAGCCCTTGGGGGCAATGTCGCGGGCAACGACGCGCATCCCGGCGCCGGCCAGAAACGCCGTGTCGCGCCCCTCGCCGCTGCCGAGGTCCAAAGCCAGCGCATTCTCGGTCCGACCGCCGAACATCTGAAAGCCGCGCAGGGCGGCGCGGGCAAGCTGGCTCGGCTCCACGCCGAAGAAATAGCCGTCGGACGCCGCATAGACGGCATCCCAATCATGGGGCGGTTGAAAGGGTGACATGGCGCTTTATTCGCCGCGCGGGGTACAATCCCCTGCGCGCCCCCCCTATGACCCCATGATAAATGAAGAAATCGCCGAATATCTGATGACGTCGTTGGGCCGCGCGCTGCTGGATGAGGCCGACAGGCTGCTCACGTTGCGGGCGGACACGCTGACGGCGCTGACGCGGCTGCGCCGGGCCGCCACGCCCGACCAAGCCGTGGCGGCCTGGGAGATGGCCGATCTGCGGCGGCGCGGGCAGGCCAAATTCGGGCCGCCGGCGCCGAGGATGTACTTCGTGCGCGAGGCGCTGGAGCAGGCATCGGGCCGGGGAGCGGCGGATTACCACGCGGCCCACCTGGCCGCGGCCGGCGTCGCGACGGTGGCCGACCTGGGCGGCGGGATCGGCGGCGACGCGCTGGCGTTTGCCCGCGCAGGGCTGGGCGTGACGCTGTTCGAGCGCGACCCGGTCCGCGCCCGCTTTGCCAAGGAGAATGCGCGCGTCTGGAGCCTGGCGGAGCGTGTCTCCGTCGTGCAGGCGGATGTCACGGCCTCCGATCTGAGCGCCGACTCGGCCTGGCTGGACCCGGCCCGCCGCCGGGACAGCCGCCGCGTCTCCGACCCGGAAGACTACGCGCCGCCGCTGTCGTGGCTGACCGAGTTATCCACGCGGAGCATCGGCAGCATCGGCGTCAAGCTGTCGCCCGCCATTGACCATGCCCTGGCGGGCCGCTTCGGGACCGAACTGGAGTTTCTTTCGGAAGGCGGCGAGTGCCGGGAGGCGCTGCTGTGGCTCGGAGGGGCACAAACCGGCGACCGGCTGCGGGCGACAGTCATCACGCCGCAGGGCGCGGTCAGTCTGGCCGGACAGGAGGACGCGCCGGGGCAGACGCTCGCCCCCAGTAGTCGCTACCTGTATGAGCCGGACCCGGCCGTCATCCGCGCACACCTTGTTGGGACACTGGCGCAGCAGATTGGGGCCGCGCCTGTTGACCCGCAGATCGCGTATCTGCTGGGCGATGAACTCCTGCCCACGCCGTTTGCGGACACTTATGAGGTCTTGGACCGCTTCTCTTACAGCAAAAAGCGTCTGCAAGAGGCACTGACGGCGCATGACGTGGGGCGGGTCATCATCAAGAAGCGCGGCTTTCCGCAGGAGCCGGACGAAGTCCGCAAGCAGCTCAAGCTGCGCGGCTCGCAGGAGATGATCGTCGTGCTGGCCCGCGCCGGCAAGGGGCATGAGGTCTTCTTGTGCCGACTCGTGCAGGAAACCGCTCCCGCCGCGTCCAACTGATGCTCCCGTGACTGTTCCAAACGACCCTGCCCAAGTCCTCTCCCGCCCGAACAGGCGCTTTAACTTCGCCGCCTGCCTCACCGATGCCGTCGGCTGGCCGCTGGGCGCGGCGCTGTTTTCCCAGGCGACCATCCTGCCGCTCTTTCTGCGGCACCTGGGGGCCAGCAACACGGCCATCGGCTGTCTGCCCGCGCTGTACAACCTGCTGGTCTTCCTGCCCGGCCTTCTCGTCGTCGGCACCATCAGCCGGCTCTCGCGGGCGCGCGGCTACCTGTTTTGGGTCGCCATCTTGGAGCGGTTCGCGCTGTTGTTTTTAGTCCCGCTGACGCTGCTTTGGGGCCGGACGCACCCTGGCTGGCTGATCGCGGCCTTGTTCGTCATCATCTCAATCCATGCGGGCGCGATGGGGTTCAACCAACCCGCCTACTGGGTCGTGGTCGGCAAGTGCGTCCCGCCCGCCTGGCGGGGGCGGCTGTTCGGGTACGCCGGCGGGATCGCAGGGGTGCTGGGGCTGGGGATGGACGGACTGCTGCGGCGTTTGCTGTCCGGGCCGGACGGCGGCTTCCCGCATGGGTACGCAATGGCCTTCTTGATCGGCTTTTTGTTGATGACGGTCAGCGTCCTGCCGCTGGGCATCGTCCGCGAGCCGGCGGGGCAGCCGCGCGCCGCCGATGATCCGCACACGGGCCACTACGGGAGTGACAGCCTGCGGGTCTGGCGAACGAACACGGGCTTTCGGCGCTTCCTGTATGGACAGATCGCGCTGACGCTGGCTGCGCTGGCCGCGCCGTTTTACGTCCTCTACGCCGAGCATCATCTGCGTGCCGGGTCGAACTCGGTGGCGGGCTACACCGCCGCCCTCGTCCTCGTCGCCTCGTTCGGCAGTTTGGGCTGGGGCGCGTGGAGCGACCGGGCGGGCAACAAAGTCGTCCTGCTGGCCGCCTGCGCCTGCGCGGCCCTCGCCTCGGTCTGCGCCCTCCTTGCGCCCACGCCGCTGCTGTTTTACGGCGTCTTCATCCTGCTGGCCCTGGGGACGGCGGGCATGAACATCGCGGGCAACAACATCGTGATGGAGTACGCCGGCCCTGCCCGCGAGATTCCCCTGTACACGGCGATCTACAACGCTGTTACCGCCCTGCCCCGCGCCGCCGCCCCGCTGCTGGGCGGCCTGATCGCCGACCAGGCAGGCGGTTACAAGGCGCTGTTTGTTCTGTCGGCAGCGTTAGCTCTCGCCGCGCTGGCGCTGACGGGGCGGGCGGGCGAGCCGCGTCATGGAAGCCCTCCGGCACGGGATTCTCTGGGAGACGGAGGCAGGGAGTTTCCAGCGCATTATCTGGCGGGAACAGGAGCGGCGAACGAGTAAAAGAAGCCCGCCCCCCCTTCCCCGATGGCGGGGCTGCTTGCGTTGCCAGGGGCTTATCTGCCATAATCAGGGAAACATAGGACGTTCAGGGGAGGCATGGATGGCGACAGACGGGAGCGGGACTCAGGATCGGGTGGAAGACGAAGCGCGGCAGGTCGTCGCCTTCGTCGAGGAGATGACGGGCCTGCGTTCGCGCTGGAACGGCACGGTGCGGGTGGTGGACGCCGCGACGGCTGCCTTGTTGTCCCCCGTCCCATTCCTCGCCAAGAAGGAGTGGGGCTGCGGCATCACCCTCCTGGAAACGACGACAGGCGATGGCCGCTGGCGGTCGCTGCTCCACGAGGCCTTCCACTCGGTCTCGGTCGGTCTGACTCAAGAAAGCTACAATCAGTTCGCGCCCTGGGAGGAGGCTATCGTCGAGAGCCTGCAGCGGCTATACCGGCCCGCCCTCCTCCGCAGTCTGAGCGTAGATGCCGATGAGAGCCGGATTGCGGCCTCGGAAGCGGCGTGGCGCTTCAACCGGGCGGTGGACGCCCTAGGCCGCATCGCCGCCGAGCGGCCAGAAGTGCCGGCGCGCGAGTTCCTAGAGCAGATGCTGCGGACGCCGCTGCCGGATCGCCCCGCCCTCGCTTTTGAGTGGGGCCGCCAGGGCGCATCGTTCGACCGCTTCAAGCGCGTTTATGCCGCCACCAGCGGCCTGCTGCGCTGAGAAGCCTTGAAAGGAGAGAAGTGTGAAGCAGACTGAGATCAAATGGCGGTTCGAGTTCCCGCCCGATATTCAGGCCGAGCGTGAAACCATTTTGGCGGCTCTAGATCGGGCGATGACCGAGCGCTCCCCGGAGGCCGTCCGAGAGGCCGGGGCGCTGGCCTGGGCCTGGGTGGCTCGTCACCCGGAAGACTACGCCGTCTGGGACGCCGGGGAGCCTGTCGCCATGCTGGCGGACGCCCTGGGAGTCCGCGCCTCCGATTCGCAGGCCCCGCCCCAACCACGCGCCCTCGCCGGAACCGCCGCCCCTGATTGATTGTTCCAACGGTTCCGCCGGAGGAGTCCGCAGAAGGCTTGATTGTCTCCAGGCGACCTGAAACAGAGAAAAGGCAGGAGCGGGTCATTCCGCTCCTGCCTTTTTGCTTGCCGTTTCGCCCAGCGCCGGGAAAAACTGCTCCAGGCCCACGATCAGGTATAATTGCTGCCAACGCAGCGACAAAGGCCATGCTATGAAACACATCCGCTTACTCCTGAATATTCTCCTCGCGCTGGCCGTGACCGGCGCGGGCTGGGGCCGCCCGGTCATCGTGCCGGACCAGACGACCATGACGCTTGACGACCTGGGGCTGTACGAGGTCGGCTACGCCCTGCGCGGCGGGGCGGAGGTGCGCTTGCCGGTCGGCTGGACGGGCGGGCTGGACAGTCCGACCGGCGCGGCCTGCCAGACAGCGGGGGTCCAGAACGGGCGTGAAGCGTGGCTGCTGCACGTCCCCTGGCGCGGTCAGACAGGGGTGACGTTCCAGGAGTTCACGCTGAAACTGCCGCAAGCGCCCAAAATCGTCCTCAGTGGGGCGACGGCTCTGCGCGCCGACGGGGTGGGCAAGTCGGATGGCGTGACGTTCCGCGTCTCTGTGGACGGGGAGAAGCGGCTGGACGTGAATCGCGCGGACGCCGACTGGCGGCCGTTTGCTGTGGACCTGACGGCATGGGCGGGGAAGACGGTCACGGTGCGCTTCGAGACCGATCCCGGCCCGCAGGACAATCCGAGCTTCGACTTTGCGCTCTGGGGCAGCCGGCAGGTCGTCTTGACGGGGTTTGCGCCCTCGGTGAAGCCGCGTCCGTCTCCGCCGCCACCCGATTTGCGTCGTCTGACGTCGCGGCAGAACGGCAGCGTCGCGCCCCTGTCCGGGTTTGGGGGCAAGACGAGTGTTCAGGTCACACCGGCGGAGGCCGTGCTGCGCTATCGGGGCGCGGACGGAACGCTAGAGTACCACTGGACACCGGGCGGCGACTCGCTGCTAGGCGGGCTGACGCTGCGGGCGGCGATGGCGGGCGATGCGCCGGTCACGCTGCCGCTGGCGGGGCAGGCGAGGCTGGACTGGACGGGGACAGCGACACTGACAGGCACGCGGCTGGCCCCGACGGGGGACGGGGCCGGCGCGACGCTGACGCGGACTTATGAAATCACGGGGCAAACGGCAACCGTCACCATGACCGGGCGGATGCAGGGGAAAAGCCTGGTTTTCAATGTCGCCTGTGACAAGCCCCTGCTGCGCGGGCTGCAAGGAGGCGACTGGGGGCCGACGATGCGGCGGCGTCAGATCACTCTCCCCTACTATTCCAACCCGGTCTGGTATCTGGCGCACGAGAACCTTTTCGCCGGAGCGTTTCTCGACTGGACGACCTCGCAGGCGTCCTCACTCGACGGGACGCGCGCCACCTACGAGGCCCGCACGGACGGGACGCGGAATCCTCTGCATGAGCGGCTGATCTACACCGCCGCCTGGCACCTGGCCGAGACGCTGCCGAACATCCCGAACCCACCGTCGCCGTTCCGGGCGGACCTGTCGGGCCGCATGATGCTGGACATCTGGGGCGGAAGCTTTGAGAGCATTCAAGCGCGTCTGCACACGCTGGCGGAGGGGGGCTTCGGGCCGGGAGTGGCGATCCTCCACGACTGGCAGCGCTCCGGGTACGACAACGGCCTGCCGGCTCATGTCCCCGCCAACCCGAGACTGGGCGGCGACCCGGCCATGGCCGCCTTGGTCGGGGGAGCACAGGCGGACGGCATCAAGATGGCGCTGCACGAAAACTATGTGGACTACTACCCGAACTTTGAAGGGTTCACGGACACGGACATCGCCCGCGAACCGTCCGGGGCGCGCGTCCATGCCTGGTACAACCCCGGCACCAAGATTCAGTCGTTTGCCGTCAAGCCCACGCGCATCCTGCCGCTGGCGAAGACGCAGGGGCCGGAGGTGGTCAAGCGCTATGGCAGCGGGGCGTGTTATTTGGATGTGCATTCCGCCGTGCCGCCCTGGTTTCATGTGGATTTCGAGGCCGGTCAGCCCGGCGCGGCGAAGTTCGAGACGGTCTGGGACGCGCATCGGGCGCTGTGGGCGTATGAGCGCGATCTGCACCACGGCCCGGTCTTCGGCGAGGGCAACAATCACTGGTATTGGAGCGGGCTGCTGGACGGCGTCGAGGCGCAGTTCGGGCAGGGCTGGCACGACGGGCAAGGGACAAGTGCGCCGCTGCTGGTGGATTTCGACCTGCTCAAAATCCACCCGCTGGAGTTCAATCACGGCATGGGCTATTACGAGCGCTGGTGGGCGCACGGGCCGGACGCGCAGCGCGGGCTGCTGAGTTTGCTGGACCAGTACCGGATGCAGGAAGTCGCCTATGGGCACCAGGGCTTTCTCGGCGGCGAGGCGTGGCACGACGCGGGGCTGGCCTGGCTGGAAGCGCACCTGATGCGGCCTCTGACGGCGCGCACGGCCCTCGCCAATCCCGTCGCCATTGATTATTTCGACGGCGCCCGCTGGGTGGACACGACGGCGGCGGCCAAAGCGGACGCCCCCGCCGCCGCGAACTGGTCTCGCGCCCGCGTCCGCTATGACAACGGCGTGACGGTCTGGGCGAACGGCAGTGACGCACCATTGCGGCTCGGAACCGTCACATTGCCGCAGTGGGGTTGGCTGGCGACCGGGGTAGGTCTGAACGTCGGCACTTCCCTGCGCTCGGGCGTCGTCTCCGACTTGGCCGAGACGCCGGACAGCGTGTTCGTCAATGCCCGCCCCGCCGACGATTGGGGAACGCCGGGCCAGACCCATCTGCGCCCCAGCGTCGCCGAGTTCACCCCCACCGGCCCGCGCTCGTTTCGCGCCGCCTACCATTGGGCAGTGGGACAAACGCCGATCGCCGACTACGGCTGCTTCGTCCATTTCGTCCAGCCGTCTGCGAACGATGGCGGGGAGGGCATCCGGTTCCAGCAGGACCATGCCCTGCCCAGTCCGACCTCGCAGTGGAAGCCGGGCGAAACGGTCACGGACGGCCCCTGGGACGTCTCGGTCCCCGCCGATGTCGCCCCCGGCGACTACCCGTGGACGGTCGGCCTGTTCGCGCCGGGCGGCGGGCGGCTGACCTTGCAGGGCCAGTCCGACGCGCATAGCCGCATCGTGCTGGGCATCCTGCATGTGACGCCGACCGGCCTGACCTTCACCCCCACCCCGCCCGATGCGGGCCGCACGACGGCTCCGGTCAACCATGACGACCGCGTGCTGGATTTCGGCGCGATCCGCACGAACGGCAGCGTTTTCGTCCACCGCGAAGGGCCGGATTGGCTCCTGCGCCCTTTCCCGCGTGACCGGCCCTTCACCGTCGAACTGTCCGATGCGCGGTTCAGCCATCCCAGGGGGACGCGCGTCACCGGCGGCTGGTGGCGTCTGCCTCTGACCGGCGCGGCGGCTTACCGCTGGCCCGTCGGGACGGTTTCAGCCGGAACAAAGCCCGTCGCTTTGACACTATCGCGAGGAAGAAGCCGGGGCAGGAAACCCAGGTCGAAGACTTGCGCCGGCACTGGCAGACGCTTTGCAGCGGCACTTGAGAGCGGACCGACATTCGGAACGAGCGCGGCGAGTGGGGACAGGTGGGGACAGCCGCGAGGCCATAGCCGAGAAATTGCGGGCGATCCACCGGGCGCCCGACGAAGACAGGATCAAGTTCAACTCAGCGGCGCGGTCTTCGGCGCATCGTACCAGTCCACCGTCCAGTCGTCGAACGAGGCCGTCGTGTTGCCCTGGGTCCACAGGCCGACCTTGCCGCCGGCGTAACCGGGCAGCGTCGTGTTGATACGCTTCTGCATGTCCACCCACCCGCGCCCCTGGCCGTCATGGACCAGGAGGCGCAGCGTGTGCCAGCCGGGCGCGAGCGGCGTGGGAGTTGCCCCCCCAGCATTGGGGGCGGGGGAGGCAGCCAGGACGATGGCCGTCTGCTGCACGGTCGTGTGGATGGGGCCGGCGATCTGGATCAACGCCAAGTCGCCCAGCGCCTGGTTGCAGCGCAGAACCGTGTAGTGGTCGGGGTCGGCATAAGCGCAGACGATCCCGACGGCAGGGCTGGCCTTTCCGGCGTCGATGCGGAAGCGGACGCGAACGTCCACGTTGCGCCCCTGGTCGCCCCGGTCCACCAACAGGGCGAAGCGGTCCGGGTGGAAGTTCGGGCCGGAGGCGCGGGCGACCATGCCGTCGGGGCCGGCCTTGTCCGCCGTCACCGACCAGACCGGGGCAGGGCCGGGCGTCCCCGCGCCGATGGGGGACAGGCCCGCTAGACTGCCCGCCGCGAAGTTGAAGACGCGAGTCGCGTTCGGCGCGTCCGTCCAGACGTCCATGCCGTCCGTCCCCCACGGGTCCAGGGAACGCTGGTTGCGTTCCCCCGCCCCCGTTTTGGGCGCGAAGGTCGCCAGATAGTCCACGATCTGGGCGGCCTCGCCCGGCGAGATAGATTCCGAAGCATGATACTTGTTTAGCATCGTGTTGACCGTCCGCTGCCACTGGGGCCGCGTGTAGCCCTTCTCCTCGGGAACGGGCAGGTTATGGCAGGCGGAGCATTTCTCGGCGTAAAGCGCCTTGACCTGGGCCGCGTCGGCCTTGGGCGTGTCGGCGGCCGAGCGCGAGGGGGCGGTGAATGCCGCCGAAACGGTCACGCCGCCGGCGGCCAGGGAGAGGAGGGCGGCGGCAAACGCGCGGGGGTTTCTCATGGGACGGGGTCTCCGGTGACGGTGGGTAAGCGACAGGTCATTATAACACGAATACAGCGTCACTACCATGCAGACGCATGACGGCGGGTGAAAGTTCACGCTTGACAACCTGCCCGCACGGTGTTATAATTCGGGGTTCCTCATCCCCATATTTTTACGAGGTTCCCATGCAAGGATACTGCGTGCGCTGCCGCGCCAAACAGGAAATGCTTTCCGCCACCCGGACACTGATGAAGAACGGCCGCCGCGCCATGGTCGGCCTGTGCGCCTGCTGCGGCACCAAGATGTCGGTCGCGGGCAAGTGGGACGGCGAGCAGGAGTCGGCGTCTCAGCCGGACGCTGAGGCCGGGACGGTTCGCCGCGAGCACGGCTGGAAAATTGGGTAGAATAGGCACGGCGCAACCTGCGCGAGTAGCGCCGGCTCCCATGAGCCGGTGAGGATTGAAAACAATGGCAGACGACAAAGAATTTGCAAAAGGTCTGGAAGACGTCATCGCCGGCGAGTCCTCCATCTGTGACGTGGACGGCAAGAACGGCAAGCTGATCTACCGGGGTTACGACATCCATGACCTGGCCCAGAACACGACCTTCGAGGAGGTCGTGTATTTGTTGTGGAACGGCGACCTGCCGACCACAAGTGAGTTGAGCGCGCTCCAGGCGGAGATGGAGGCCAGCCGCGCCCTCCCCGAAGGCGCCCTCGCCCTGCTGCGCCAGTTCCCCAAGTCGGCATCCCCGATGGACGCTCTGCGTACCGCAGTCTCGCTGCTGGCCCTTTACGACCCCGACGAGGGCGACGAGAGCATGGAAGCCAACAAGCGCAAGGCCCTGCGGCTGACCGCGCAGATGGGAACGCTGGTGGCGACGCTGGACCGGCTGCGCAAGGGCGAGGAGCCGGTCGGGCCCAAGCCGGGCCTGTCCACGGCGGGCAATTTTCTGTACCAACTGACCGGGAAAGAGCCGAGCGCGACCGAGACCCACGCCCTCGATGTCGCTCTGGTCCTCCATGCGGACCACGAGCTGAATGCCTCCACCTTCGCCGCCCGCGTCACCGTCGCCACGCTGACCGACATGTACAGCGCCGTCACCAGCGCCGTCGGAACGCTGGCCGGCCCGCTGCACGGCGGGGCGAACGTCAACGTGATGCACCTGCTGGAGCAGATCGGGACGCCGGGCCGCGCCGAGGAGGTCGTGACGCAAATGCTGGCCGAGGGCAAAAAGATTCCCGGCATCGGCCACCGGGTCTATCGCGCCCTGGACCCACGCGCCGTGTCTCTCCGGGAGATGTCCAAGCAGCTTGCCGAGGCATGCGACGACGCCAAGTGGTACGAGATCAGCGAGAAGGTGCAGGAGGCCGCCGACAAGGCCCTGGCCGCCAAGGGCAAGACGACGCTGAAAGCCAACGTGGACTTCTTCTCCGCCTCGGTCTATCATGTGCTGGGCATCCCCGACGACCTGTTCACCCCGGTCTTCGCCATCTCCCGCGTGGCCGGCTGGACCGCGCACATTCTGGAGCAGCTCGGCGACAACCGTCTGATCCGCCCGCGCGCCATCTACACCGGCCCGCGCGACCTGACGGTGAAGCCTCTCGGTGAACGGTGACAATACCCCTGGGAAGAGCGCCGGTCTTTTGACCGGCGCTCTTTCGTGCTTCGCTAGGGGAGCCGCAGGTACACCTCCTCCGCATCCGCCGTCGCATAGGCGACGTCCCAGGGCACGAAGCCGAGGCCGGCGTAGAGCCGCGCCGCCGCAGCGTTCTCGCGGCGGTGGCTGGTCGCGATGATCTCCGCTTCGGGAGACAGCCGCAGGCGGCGGATCACCTCAGTCATCGTGGCCCGGCCATACCCCCTCCGCTGATGCGCGCGGTCAATCATCAGCCGGTTGATGACCCCCACCCCTGCCGCCACTTCGATCATCGTGAAGCCAACCATCGGTGTGGGCGGCTCTTCGTAGCCGCGCGCGGCCACGTCATAGACCGCCAGCGGCGTCAGGTCCGGGTTGACATACGCTTCGGCCAGCGACTTGGCGTTGGAGGCGACCAGCCCCGCCTGGGCGTCATCCACTTGCAGGGCGAGGCATTCGCGGTAATTGGCGAGCGTGACGGGGCGCAGGTGGACTTCACTCATCAGGTTTAGCCTCCTCCAGTTCGGGTATACTGTCACCGATATTTAACCGGGGTTAAAATAAAACTTAACGCGAGGCCATATGCACACCGCCGTTGTGGAAGATTACGTCAAGACCATCTACAAGCTGCAAACGCAGACGGAGGCTGTCTCTACGTCGGCCCTGGCCGAGCGGACCGGGACCACGGCCGCCGCCGTGACCAAGATGCTCAAGCACCTGGCGCAGCTCCACCTGGTCTCTTATACCCCCTATCACGGCGTCCGCCTCACCCCGATGGGCGAAAAGATCGCCCTGGAAGTGATCCGCCACCACCGCCTGCTGGAACTGTATCTGGCGCAGGCGATGGGCTACTCCTGGGACCAGGTGGATGCTGAGGCGGAGAAGCTGGAGCACGTTATCTCGGAAGAGTTCGAAGCGCGCATTGACACCTTGCTGGGTCATCCCCAGACCTGCCCGCACGGCGACCCCATCCCCGGCCCGGACGGGACGCTGGTGGAGGAGCGGCTGCGTCCTTTGAGCGAATGCCAGCCGGGCGAGGTCGTCGCTATCGCGCGCGTCAAGGACACAGACGCCGCCGTGCTGCGCGCCCTGACCGCCCGCGTCATGCGCCTCCAGACCGTGATCTCAGTCTTGGACCGGGACACGATTGACGGCCTGCTGACCGTCCAAGTCGGCGGCCAGCGGCACGTCCTCGGCCCCGCGCTGGCCGGAAGCGTCTTTGTGACCGCACCCGACGAGGGCGTATAGAAGTACCTATGAACGTTATCGAAGAAGCCTATGAACCCCCTGCGGGGACAAATCCGGGCTGGCGCGCGCCGGTTCAACGGCCCAGCCTGCCGGAAGTTTTTCATTCCATCGCCGTGCCCAAAGACGCCTCCTCCTGGCGGCGGTTCCTGGCCTTTTTCGGGCCGGGCTATCTGATCGCTGTCGGCTACATGGACCCCGGCAACTGGGCCACCGACATCAGCGGCGGCTCGGTCTACAGCTACCGCCTGCTTTCGGTGATTTTGCTCGCCAACTTCACGGCGATTTTCTTGCAGGCGCTGGCCGCCAAGCTGGGGATTGTCACCGGGCGCGACTTGGCCCAAGCCTGCCGCGACTCGTACAGCAAGCCGGTTTCGCTCTTCCTGTGGCTCTCGGCGGAAGTCGGGATCGTCGCCTGCGATGTGGCCGAAGTCATCGGCGCGGGCATCGCGCTGAACCTGCTGTTCCACATCCCCCTCATCCTCGGCTGCGGGCTGACCGCCCTGGACGTGCTGGCCGTGCTGGCGCTACAAGGCAAGGGCTTCCGGTATGTGGAGGCGCTGGTCATCACGCTCATCGGCACGATGATGGTCATTTTCGCCATCGAGATGATCTACGCCCGCCCCGCCTGGTTCGGCGTGCTGGCGGGCTTCGTCCCCCATGCCGAGATCGTTCGCGACCCGGCTATGCTCTACATCGCGCTGGGGATTTTAGGCGCGACCGTCATGCCGCACAACCTGTACTTGCACTCGTCCATCGTGCAGACGCGGCGGATCGGGACCGAAGCGCAGGAGATGAAGGGGGCGATCCAAAGCTCCTACCTCGACTCGACAGTCGCCCTGATGCTGGCCCTGTTCGTTAACGCCGCCATCCTCATCCTCGCCGCCGCCGTCTTTTACAAGCACGGGCATCACGAGGTCGGCGACATCCAGGGGGCGTACAAGATGCTCACGCCGCTGATGGGCGTCGGGCTGGCGACGCCCCTGTTCGCCGTTGCGCTGCTCGCGTCGGGCCAGAACTCGACTCTGACCGGCACGATGGCGGGCCAGATCGTCCTAGAGGGGTTCACCCACTACCAGATCCCTGCCTGGCTGCGGCGGCTGATCTCGCGGATGCTGGCGATCGTTCCTACCTTGATCATCGTCGGGCTGTACGGCATGTCGGGAACCGGCAAGCTGTTGATCTTCAGCCAGGTCGTGCTCTCGGTGCAGCTCTCGTTCGCCGTCATCCCGCTGGTGCAGTTCACCGGCGACAGGCTGAAGATGGGCGCCTTCGTGAACGGCTGGGCGACCAAAGCGATCGGCTGGACACTGGCCGCCGTCATCTTGGGGCTGAACACCTATCTGGTGTACACCACCTTCTTCCCCGGCGCGGGCCACTAAGCGCCGTTTACGCCCGTTTGCCAGAGGGGTATAGTGTCCCTAACGCACAGGAGGATTACCCTTTATGGCACTGCAAACGATTTATGCGCTCTTTCAAGATGTCGCCGACGCCGAGCGCGCCATCGGCGCGCTCCAGGACCACGGCGTCCCCGCCTCGAATATCGGCGTAGCCGCCCGACGGGCCGCCGAGGAGGAGGAAGCGGGCCGCGTCCGCACCGGGTTCACCCGGCTGACTGATACGGGGGCCGTCCGGCAGGGCGAACCGGAAGTTGCTTATGCGCCCCAGCCGGGTACGCTGCCACCCGCTGCCATCGCCACGACGGCGGCCCCGGACACCGCCGTGGATACGCCGCTGAACGTCGCCACGGTCGGCAAGGAGGGCATCACGACGACGACGCCCCAGGACGCCGCCGCCGGGGCGGCCGTCGGCACCGGCGTCGGGCTGGTCGCGGGGCTTTTGGCCGCCGCCGCCGCGCTGACCATCCCCGGCGTCGGGCTGGTTCTGGGCGGCGGGGTACTGGCCGCCGCTTTCGGCGCGACCGTCGCCACCACGGCGGCAGGCGCCGCCGTGGGCGGCGTGACCGGCTACCTGCGCGACATGGGGATGCCCGAACAGGCGGCGGCCAACGTCCACGACCGCCTGCGCGAAGGCGACTATCTGCTGACGGCCACCGTGGACCCCACGCGCTACGACGAGATCAAGCAGCTCCTCCAAAAGTACAATGCGGTGGGCGTGGACGTCAATGTCAGCACGGCGGGTGAGCAGATCACGGATGTCCGGGGAAATGACCCGGCGCTCGCCGAGCAGATTCGGCAAGTCCCCTCTTGGGAGGCCCCCGTAGTCCCCGGCGCCCACGCGGTCGGCGAGACGCCCGATGAGGCGCTGGCGCGGGAGGAAGCGGTGCGGGTCGAGCGGGCGCGTACTTACGAGTCGGAAACGCGGGACGCGATCACATAGCGCGGCAATAAATCACCGGCACTGGAAGTGCCGGCCTACTGATGAATGAAAGTGCCTCCGGCACTGAGGAAGGTAGCTGTTTGCCTTTCCTCAGTCGCGGAGCGACTTCCACTTGGAGTAGGCCGGCACTTCCAGTGCCGGTGATCTTTTCCATTCGCTCTCTTGCCTCTGCTTGACCTCCCTTCCCCTTTGCGGTTATAATGCCTCATGGCAGACGTCTTTCCCGTGCTCCGCGCCGTGCTGTTCGATCTGGATGGGACGCTGGTCGAGACGCACATTGATTTCCCGACCATGACGCGGACGATGGAACGGCTGGCACGGGCGGCAGACGTCCCGGAAGAAGTCACGGCGGGCAAAGACATCCTCGGGTTGGTGGACGCGGCAACCGAAAACGTGAACGCGCGCGGCGGTGACGGCCCTGCCCTGCGGCGGGCGGCATTCGCCACACTGGAAACGATGGAAGTGGCAGGCTGTGCCCACCCGAATCTCCTCCCCGGCACACGGGAATTGTTGGCGGCACTGATAGACCGGAAGATCAAGGTCGGCGTTGTCACCCGCAACTGCCGCCGCGTTTCGGTCGGGCTGCTGGCGCGGTTCGCGCTGCCGCATCACCTGCTGCTGACGCGCGACGACGTCGCCCGGACGAAGCCGAACCCAGAGCATCTGTGGGAGGCGCTGCGCCTGCTCGGCGAGACGCCGGAGACGGCGGCGATGGTCGGCGACCACTGGATGGACGTCCAAGCGGGCGTCCGCGCCGGTTGTGCCGCGACGCTGGGCATTTTGGGGCGGCATGAGGCGGACTGGTTCGCCCCCTGCCCGCCCACGGCGACGGCGCGCGACTTGGCGGAAGCCATGCCTCTGTTCGGGCTACAGAGCGTGTCACAGGTCCTGGCGGGCGAATAAATTCGCGGCAACAAGTTCACAAAGTCACCCCAGTAAAGCCTCCGCCTTCGCGGACTCCTAACCTGCGAAGGCAGGTTTCGTGCCCTTGTTGCTGCGGTTTCAACCGCCCGCAAGAACTTTGATTAGGCTAACCCATGCGCCTGTCCATCTGCATCGTCAACTGGAACACGCGCGAGTACCTGCGCGAGTGCCTGACGGCGCTTTTCCAATATCCGCCTGCGGGGGCGGAAATGGAAGTCATCGTCGTAGACAACGCCAGCGGGGACGGCTCGGCGGTCATGGTGGCGTCCGACTTTCCGCAGGCAGCCTTGATCGCCAATTCGGACAACCGGGGGTACGCCGAGGGCAACAACCAGGCGCTGGAGCAGGCGACAGGGAATTTTCTGCTGCTGCTGAACCCGGACGTCGTTGTCCACGCCCAGAGCCTCACGCGCGCCTTGCAGTTCATGGCCGACCATCCCCAGGCGGGCGCGCTGGGCTGCCGACTGGTCGGGGCGGACGGCGAGACCCAACGGTCGGTGCGCGGCTTCCCCGACCCTAGCCCGATCCTGTGGGACTTTTTGGGCCTATCCCGGCTGTTCCCGCGCTCCCGCGTGTTTGGGGCCTACCGGATGACCTGGTTTGGCTATGACGAGGTCATGGAAGTGGACCAGCCGATGGGGTCGTTTCTGCTGCTCACGCGCGCGGCGCTGGACCAAGTCGGGCTGATGGACCCGCAGTTCCCGATCTTCTTCAACGAAGTGGACTGGTGCTGGCGCGCCAAGCGCGAGAGGGGATTTCGCATTTACTACACGCCGGAGGCCGTCGTGACGCACTACGGCGGCAGCAGCACCCGGCAGGTGAAGGCGGCGATGGTCCGCGAATCCCACCGCTCGCTGCTGCGCTTCTATGACAAGCACTACGCCCGCCTCGCCCAGCCGGTGCGCGGCCTGATCCGCCTGGTCGTATTGCTCAACGAGTGGCGTCTGACCCGCCGGGCACAGGGTTAGCCCGCAATAATTGGAAGTAACAGTTAGCCGCTATGTCGTCTGCCTATCAGATCACAATTGAGCATTTAAAAAAACAGGCCAGTCCCTGGGCCTGTTTCCATAATGGGGTTATGCGACTATGAGAGGGCGAATGTTTGTTCCCTTTTCGGGTAGAATAAAAAGCAAGTCACCTATACAGTGAAGATGAGCGAAGGCATCAAAAAGAATATTCGTGTCAAAGAAACATAATTTTAGGTGCGGGCATTTACCGGAGCAGAGTCGGTCAACGCGTCCGCCCCCGACCTCAATCGTTATGCCAGAGAGGAGAATCCATGACCGTTAAATCATGCATACCAATAATTCCGAGCGCAGACCTGGAGAAGAGTCTGCGCTTGTGGCGCGATGGTCTCGGATTTGATACGGACTCAGAAATGCGAGCAGAGGGGAATTTGATCTTTTGCTTGCTTCGCAAGGGCGACCTGTGTTTCATGCTAAATCAGCGATCAGGGGGACCGATCAAGCCAGAAGACTACGAAGGCATTCGACTCTACTGGTCGCCGTCTGACATCCACGGGATCAGGCAACATTTGAGCGGTCTCGGATACATTGTCTCGGAGATCGAATATAGAGACTACGGGCAAACCGAGTTTTTTCTTACTGACGATGATGGCTATTCGCATTGCTTCGGCGTCGCGACGAAGACGTAGAAACACCGGTGCATCTGCACCTGGTCATGGATGGCACCGGGCTGAAGGTCTTCGGCGACGGCGAGTGGAAGGTGCGCCAGCACGGCCCCTCCAAGCGCCGGGTCTGGCGCAAGGTCCACCTGGCCGTGGACTAGAAGACGGGCATGATCCATGCCGCCGCGACCACCGCCAACAGCACCAGCGACGGCGAGATGCTGCCCAGATTGCTCGCTCAGGTGCCGCACACGATCTGCCAGGTGTCCGCCGATGGCGGCTACAACCGACGCACCTGCTACGAAGCGGTTGCCGCGCGCGGGGCCAGGGCGGTGATCCCGCCGCGCCGGGGGGCAGTGATCTGGCAACACGGCAACTGCAAGCAGGAGCCGCTGCCCCGAGACGAGAACCTGCGGCGCATCCGTAAGGTGGGCCGGGCCAAGTGGAAGCGCGAGAGCGGCTACCACCGGCGCAGCCTGGCGGAGACCGCTGTGTTCCGCCTGAAGACGATCTTCGGCACGTCCCTGCGGTCCAAAACCGCGACAGCCCAGGATACGGAAACGATGTTGCGTCTGGATGCGCTCAACCGGATGACCGCGCTCGGAATGCCGGAAAGTTATGCACTTTGATTTATGCAACAACGCCCCTCAAGCCAACAATCCTGTCGCTTCTAAATAAATCAGCGAAGACCCAATAAATGACTGACATCGCCGTCATCATCGTCAACTGGAACGCGCGTGAAGATCTGCGTCGGTGCCTGGAGTCCTTGTACGCCGAGCCGAAGCCGCAGGTGGATTACGAGGTTTGGGTGGTGGACAATGCCAGCGATGACGGCTCGGCGGGCATGGTCGCGGCGGAGTTTCCCCAGGTTCAGCTCATCGTCAACACGGACAATGCGGGGTTTTCTAAGGCGAACAACCAGGCCATCGCCCAAACGGACAGCCGGTATGTCTTCCTGCTGAACTCGGACGCTTTTATCCATCCCGGCGCGCTGGATCAGCTTGTCGCGTATGCCGACGCGCACCCACAGGCGGGAATCATCGGGCCGAAGGTGCTGAACTCGGACGGCTCGCTGCAATTCTCCTGCCGCCAATTTCCTTCCCTGGGCGCGGGATTCTTCCGCAACACCTATCTGGGCCGCCTGTTCCCGCACAACAAGTTCGCCCGCGACTACCTCATGGTCGGCTTTGATCACGCCCACGACAGGACCGTGGATTGGGTGTCGGGCTGCGCCATGCTGATCCGGCGCAGTCTGCTGGACAAGATCGGCGCGCTGGACGAGCGATTTTACATGTACTGCGAGGACGTGGACTTCTGCCAGCGCGCCTGGGAAGCCGGGTGGAGGGTCATCTACACGCCCCAGGCCGTCGTCACCCACGCCATCGGCCGCTCCAGCGACAAGAACGCGGACAAGATGATCATCGAGTTCCACCGCTCCTGGTACGAATACGACCGGAAGCGGCGCCCGAAGGCATCATCCCTGCGCCGGGCCGCCGTCTATTCCGGGCTGTGGCTGCGGGCCGCCGTCCGCATCGTCAAGCGCCGGGCGGCGGCACGGCGTCTCGAACGGATGGGTCGGACGGCCTCGCGCGATGCGGCGGCCCTCCCGGTCACGACGACCATGACCGGAAGCCGGGGCGAAGGCAAGCCTTGAGAGCAGTCGTCACCGTCCTGCTCGGCCTGGCGCTCCTACTCGCCCCGCTCCATGCCGCCATTCCCGACGACCCGCTCCCGATCGGGTCGTCCTGGCTGTGCGCGGCGATATTCGCGGCGGCACTCATCGCCGTGGCCGCCGCCCGGCGCGGCGACCGGACGTTTTGGCTGCGCCCCAGCCGCGCCGAGAAAGCCTTCTTGGTCCTGCTCGGCCTAGCTTTTCTCTCGATCCCCCTACGGCTGATCGTCCAGCACGGGACCGGCTATTTCGGGCCGATGCTGCGGGGCTGGGCGGTTCTAGCGGCCAATTTTGCCGCCTTCGCCCTGGCACGGCGCGTGGCTCGGGAGCGCGTGGCGCTGTACGCGCTGGTTTTCGCCGCCGTGCTGGCTTCGGGGTATGTCTCCGAGCAAGGCATTTTGGAAGACTTGCCGTTCCTGCTGAAGCACCAGACTTGGCGCGTGTTCAGCACCTCGACGCCCGACTATCTGGCCGGCTACCTGGTCATGCTGCTGCCTCTGACCCTCGCCCTGTTCCTCCAGATGCCCGGCCTGCGCGCGGTCCTGCCCCTCGCGCGCCACGCGGCGACGTCCCTGCTCGGGCTGGCGCTCCTGTTTCAGCTCGCCGCTTTGGTAGCGACCGGCTCCCGCTTCGCGCTCGTCTCCCTTGCCCTCGCCCTGATCATCCTCGGGACAGCCGTGAGGCGCGCGCAACGGCACGGCCTGATGCTGGATCGAACGACGCGGCGGCTGGGGGTTGTTCTGGGGATCGGCCTCGTACTGGCGGCGCTGGTCTTCGCGAAGCCGGTCTACCTGCGCCTGACCAACCCCGACCCGAATTCCGGGGCGTTCCGGGCCTGGACGTGGAAGGGCGCGGCACGCATGGCCGCCGCCAATCCGGTCCTGGGGACGGGCATCGGCACCTGGGAAGATCTGTACCCGCGCTACGCCCTGACAGGGTTCACGCGCGCCGCTCACGAGTCGTACCTGCAACTGGCCGACGAGTGCGGCATCCCCGCCCTGCTGGCGCTGCTGGCGACGCTGGGCCTTTTGGGCGCTTCTTTGGCGCGCGGGCTGACCGCCGCTGCCCCGCCGGCCCCACTTCCGCCCCCTGTCCCGCAGGGGCATAGGCCCAGGCGCTCCCCCGCGCCGCCGAAGCCGGAGCACTTGCCGGGCGACCATCGCCTGCTGCTGTGCGGCCTGCTGGCAGCCCTGGCTGGGGCCGCCGTTCAGAACCTGATTGACTCGGACTGGTATGTCTTTTCTCTAGGCTCCACGTTCTGGACGTTAGCAGGCCTGGCGGCGGGCATCGCCTCCCCGCCTGCGCCGGAAGCGGAGGGAAGACCAGCGACGCCCGTCCTGCTGGCTGTCGGCAGCGTCGCCGCCGCGTTCCTGGCTCTGACCGCCGCGCAAGGCATCGGGGCGGTGTACGCGGCGCAGGCGCAGGAGCAGACGGCGGCCGACCCGGCGGGCGCGGCGCGAGCCTATGACGCCGCCCGCGCGTGGGACCCGCTAAACGCGGGCTATGCCAGCGATCAGGGCTACCGGGTCTTTTACGCCCGGCTGGGCAACTTGACCGAGGCCGAAGCGGCGGTGCGCGCCGCCGTGGCTCTGGAGCCGAACACGGTGAATTACCGGCATCTGGGCCTTATCTTGCAGCAGTTCGGGCGGCAATCCGAGGCACAGGCGGCGTTCGAGGCCGGCCTGCGCGCCGACCCAAACTCGCTGGACGTGCTGCTGGATATGGCCCGCCTCAGTCCCCTGCCCCGCTCGCTTGATTTCTACCGCCGCGTCTCGGATCTAGAATTGACGCCCGTTGGAACGGTCCGCGCGTTGGGCGAGTACGCGGAAACCAAGTTCGCCGAGGCCGATGCCGTCATGGGGGATGAGGCTGCCAAAACCGACCCGGCGCAGGCGGGCGTCTACTACGCGCGTGCCGCGCGCGTGCTGGAACAATATGCGGACTTGGGCGGCAGCCTGGCCTTGCAGCAGCAGGCGCTCAATCAAGGCCGGCCGGACCCGCACAAGGATGAGTATATGCGCGGGCTGTACGGGCACGTCCTCAGCGCTTGGATCGCACTGGCCCCGCCGGGCGAGCGGGATGCGCTCCGGCAGCGGCAGGAGAAATACCGGCCGATCTTTGACTCCCTGGTTGCCCAGGCTTCTAAATCGGGTACACTGTAAAGCAGATTTCTCAGGAGACAGTTATTCGTTATGAACATCACCGCCATCAAGCGCGGCTCGCAGAGCAAGGGCGAGCGCAAGAAACGAATTCGCCAGGGCTTCATCCCCGGTGCCATTTACGGCAAGGGCCTGGAACCCGTCAACATCGAAGTCCCCGTCAAAGCCATCGCCGATGTGCTGACGGCCGAAACCGGCCTGAACACCATCATTGACCTGACATTGCAGGGCGACGCCAAGCCGCACACCGTCCTGGTGGACAACCTGGAGCGCAACCCGATCACGCGCTCCTTCGTGTCGGTCGGCTTCCACCAGGTCAAAAAGGGCGACAAAGTGACTGCCCAGATCCCGATCCAGCTCATCGGCGAACCCGCCAGCGTTGGGACGGCCGAAGCCGTGTTGGAGCAGACGCTGGAAGCCATCACGGTCCACGCCGAGCCGGCGAACCTGCCCGCCCACCTGGACGTGGACGTGTCGCACCTCAATCCCGGCGACGTGCTGCACGTCTCGGACCTGCCGCACAACCCCAAGCTGGAGTTCACGACGGGCGAGGAGACGGCCATTGCCGCCGTGCATTACTCGCGCACGGCCCAAGCCGTGGAGGAAGCCGATGTGGCGGCGGCGGAGGCCGAGCCGGCCGGCGCGGACGCCGTGACCGAGCTTCGGGCCGACGCCGATGCCAACTCAGATTCGGTGACGGGGACGTAAAGCCATACACCCGGCGCGCGTGTCACCGGCACTGGAAGTGCCGGCCTACTCCAAGTGGAAGTCGTTGCGCGACTAGGAACATGCTTCCGAATGCTGTTCCTCAGTGCCGGAGGCACTTTCACTTTGAGTAGACCGGCACTTCCAGTGCCGGTGACACACGCGCCGGGTACAATCACCCCATGACCGAGCGCATCTATCTGGACCATGCTGCGACGACGCCGCTGCGGCCCGAAGTCCGGGCGGCGATGGAGCCGTACCTCGCAGCGGACGGCTTCGGCAACCCCAGCAGCCTGCACGCGGACGGGCAGCGCGCCAAGCGCGCCCTCGACGTCGCCCGCGACACGCTGGCCCAGGCGCTCGGCGGCCGGTTCTCCGAGATCACGTTTACCAGCGGCGGGACCGAGGCGGACAACGCCGCTCTGGTTGGGATAATGCTGGCGCGGGGGCGCGGCAGCCACCTGATTACGACCCAGATCGAGCATGAGGCCGTCGGCGAGACGGCCCGCTTTTTGGAGACATGGGGCTTCCACGTCACCTTCCTGCCCGTGGACGAGCAGGGCCGTGTCTCGCCTCAGTCGGTCGCCGACGCTCTAACCGACCGCACCGTCTTGGTTTCGGTCATGCACGCCAACAACGAGGTCGGCACGATCCATCCCCTGCGCGAGATCGCCGGCCTCGTTCATGCGCGCGGCGCGTATCTCCATACGGACGCCGTGCAGACGTTCGGCCAGCTTCCCGTCCATGTCCGTGAACTGGACGTAGACCTGCTCTCCGTGTCCGCCCACAAGGTTTACGGCCCCAAAGGCGCAGGCGCGTTGTACGTCCGCTCCGGCATTGCCATCGAGTCGCTGCTGCATGGCGGCGGCCAGGAGCGCGGGCGGCGGGCGGGTACGGAGAACGTTCCCGCCATCGTCGGCTTCGGCGAGGCCGTGCGCCTTTTGCTTCCCGAACGCGAGGCCGAGGCGGCGCGACTGACCGAGCTGCGCGACGTCTTCCTCGCCGAGCTTCGCCGCCGCATTCCCCATGTCGTCCTGAACGGCCACCCGACGGAGCGGCTGCCGAACAACCTCAACGTCTCGTTCCCCGGCCTGGATGCCGAGACCCTGCTGCTGGCGCTGGACCGCGCCGGCGTTTCCGCCTCCTCCGGGTCGGCCTGCACGTCCGGCAGCATCGAGCCGAGCCACGTCCTGACGGCGATAGGCCTGCCGGAAGACAGAGTAAAGAGCGCGATCCGGCTGACGTTGGGGAGGACGACGACGCGGGATCAGGTTGGCCGGACCGTGGACATCCTAGCGAACATCGTGGAGCGCCTTCGGCGATGAGGCACAAGGAAAGGGGCGGCTGGCATTTGCCAGCCGCCCCTTTCCTTGCTGTTTTATGCCGTCGCCGCATAGTTGTCGGACCCGCCGACGTCGTGGAAGATCGGCAGGTAGTCGCGCCAGACCTCGTTCTTGGTGCCGTTGATGTACTTGGTCAGGCCTCACGCAGCAGAGCGCGGAACCCTGCCTGTTGGAAGTGATGGTCGTAGGCCAAGGCATCTGTGATGCCCATGTCATCCATCAGCGTAAAAGAGTAGCAGTCGGTCAAGCCCCATGCCTTATCGTAATAGCGCGAGTAGCGTAGCATAGCTTGCCGAAAGCGCTCGCTTTCCATGTTGACGACGAGCGTTCCAGGGTGATGCAAGGTGCGCTCCACGTTCTCAACCGCCTTGCGACGGTAGAAAGCTCCGTACCCGGCGAAGTGGTTCAATACCTCCACAAGAACCAGCTCATGGGTGACAATCGTTACCTTGCCGAGTTGATTAGAGGCGGACACAGCCTTTAGATGGATGTCGTCATCCGGGTCAATCAGGGCAACCCAGTAGCCCGTATCAGCAAAAACATAGATCATGCTTTTGCCTCAATCGCCTCTTTGGCCTGCCCGTAAAGGTAATGCTTGTAGTTCCGAGCGCCGTCGTGGGGAACTTTGGCCCTTTCTTCCAGAGGAATCTCCTCAGCACTGGACGCGATCAGTTCCCAGATCGGAATACTGGCTTCCGCTTCTGCTAGCTCGATGGGGGCCAGCGGGGTGACGTTGTCTTTTATCATTGCCATGTTGATGCACCTTTAGCGGCGACGGCTCAGGCCGTCGCCGCGTAGTTGTCGGACCCGCCGACGTCGTGGAAGATGGGCAGGTAGTCGCGCCAGACCTCGTTCTTGGTGCCGTTGATGTATTTGGTCAGGCTGATGTACGGCACATAGCGCGGGCGGCGCGGCGGGCGGGCCAGCTTCATGCCGCAGTGCGAGAGCAGCTTGTCGCCCTTGCGGGCGTTGCACCGCCGGCAGCAGGCGACGAGGTTGTCCCAGTGCATCCCGCCGCCGACCTTTTTGGGCAGGATGTGGTCAATGGTGAGGTCGCGGGTCTGGACGCCGCAGTACTGGCAGGTGTAGTTGTCGCGCGCGAAGATCGAGCGGCGGGACAGCTTCAGCTCCGGCAAGGGCCGCTTGACGTGGTAGCGCAGGCGCAGGACGGACGGCGCGGCGAAGGTCTCGCCCTCGCCCGTGGTCAGGCGCGGCGCGTCGTCGTCGTCGTGCGCGTGCAGGATGTCCGCTTTGCCCAGGTAGAGCAAGATAACAGCCCGGCGCAGGTTGCAGACATTCAGCGGCTCGTAGTCGCTGTTGAGAATAAGAACCTCATGGCTCATGGCAGTGGTCGTCCAGTCCTTTCCAGAATTTCTCGTCAAACTCACCGAAGATAACAAGCAAAAAACCCGCTCCGACCTTCGCCGTCAATCAGACGGCGTGGGTCGCAAGCGGGTTGGAGGCGCATCACAGTGGTGTTGCCACACATGCACCAGGCACGCATGGGCATGGCGGTGCGCATGGGCATGGCGGTGCGCATGGGTGTGGTAGAGCGCGTGCCGGCGCCGCAGCGTCCCTCCTCCCGCTTCCCCCCGCTCGCGCAGGTGTTCCATGTCACTCCAGGGTCGGTTCATATGATCACGATGGCTCAAAAGGCTTTTCTGCGACCATTGTAGCAACTTTTGGTGGATTTTGTCAACAAGGAGGAAGGAATTTTTGACTCGCCCCCTCCGGGTATAATAAAGCCGCCATGATTTTTGATTCGCTGCTCCTGGCCGCCGTGCGGGATGAACTTGGAAAAACCCTCGTCGGCGGCAAAGTGGAAAAGATCGCCCAGCCGGACCCGCTGGAGATCGTGATCCGCATTTACCACACGGGCCACAAGCATCACCTGCTGCTGTCCTGCGACCCGCAGGAGGCGCGCGCCCACCTCACCCACGGGCGGCGCGAAAACCCGCCCACGCCGCCCCCATTCTGCGCGCTCCTGCGGCGTTACCTGGACGGGGCCTGGCTGGACGACGTCGCCATGCCGCTCGGCTTCGGCGAGCGCGTCCTGCACCTGCACTTCAAGGCCGTGGACGGGGCGCCCTACACGCTGATCGCCGAGATCATGGGCAAGCATTCCAATTTGATCCTGGTGACCGAGGCGGGGACGATTCTGGGAGCGGCCAAGACGGTCGGGCGCGGCATCAACCGCTTCCGGCAGATCGGGCCGGGCTTGAAATATGTCCCCCCGCCCCGGCAGCGCGGCAAGCGCGACCCGCTGGCCCCGCTCGATCCCGAAACGGATGCTCCGGAAGACGACGAAGCGCTGTCGCCGGACGAGGCTAAGGAGTGGCTGATGAGCGCCTGGTCCGGCGTCAGCCCCCTGCTGGCCCAGGAGACCATTCTGCGCGCCCGGCGCGGCCTGCTGACGCAGCAATCCCTGCGCCACGCCCTGACGCTGCTGCTCACCGTCGTCCGCGTCGGCGACTGGATGCCGCGCGTCTGGACCGACGACGGGGGCGTAACGCTGGGGGCGTACCCCATCCCCCTGCTTTCGGTCCCGCCGAGCCATCAGCACCTGCGCGAGTCGGTCAGCGTCGCCCTGGACCACGCCGCCGGGTCCATCATCCGCCGGGACACATTCGCGCGGGCCAAGGAGTCGCTGCTGTCCGCCCTGCTTCGGACGCGCAAACTGAAGGAGCGAGAGGCGGAGGAGTTGCAGGCAGGCCTGAAGAACGCGGGCCGAGCCGAGGAATACCGGCAGACGGGGGACTTGCTGCTGACCAACCAGTCCCAGATTCAGCGCGGCCAGGCGCTGGTGTCCGTCCCCGACTATTATGCCCCGCCGCTGCCCGACGGGGAGCCGACGATGCGTTTCATCGTGCTCGACCCGACTCTGAGCATCCACGAGAACGCCGAGCGGTTCTACAAGCGCAGCCGCAAGGCTGAAACAAGCGCGATGACGCTGCGCGAGCGGCGGGCGCAGGCGCTGGAGGAGGCCGCCCTGATCTCCCAGGCCGAGCGCGAGGCGACGCGGGCCACGACGCCCGAGGAGATCGCCGCCATCCGCGCCAGCATGGCCGAGTCGCTGGCGCACGGCCCGCCGCCCGCCGCAAACAGCCCGACGAGCCAGCGCCCTGCCCTGCCGGAGTTCGAGGGCCACAAGATCAAGCGCGCCCACACCGTAGACGGCTGGGAAATCTTGGTGGGCGAGAACGCCACTTCCAACGACTACCTGACCACGCGGGTCGCCGTCTCCTCCGACATCTGGCTGCACGTCCGCGCCGCCGCGTCGGCCCACGGCGTCATCCGCGCCCAGAACCGCCCCGCTGCCGTTTCGGCCGCCGCCTTGCAGCAGGCCGCCGAGATGGTCGCCGCCCGCAGCGAGTCCAAGCACTCGTCGCTGATTCCCGTGGACTACACATTAAAGAAGTACGTCCGCAAGCCCCGCAAGAGCGCGCCGGGGGCGGTGACATACCAGAACGAGAAGACGTTGTTCGTGGCCGGGATACACGGGGAGTAAGTAACCCCATTGCTAAAGAATAAATCCTAAAGCAAGGGGCTTTGACAGTCGCGAAAGGCTATGCCTCTGGTGTCCTCCTTGACTCGCGCCGTCCATAGGCTTGCTTACAGTCAAGCCCGTGCCATACCGCTAAAAGCCAGAATACTGGCTCACGCGGAGGCCATTTCTGTTGAAAACAGAACCTTCCGAAGACTTTACGCAGCAAAAAGGCGTGAGTTGCTGCCACCGTGGAGTCTTCGCTTATGTCCAGAACTGTTGTCTCCGAGGAGTGCCTTTGGACATATTTAGTGTACCCCAAGAGGCAAACATTGAAACGAGAACGAGAGAATATCTTGCCTTCGGAACTAGTTCCTGCTTCGCAGGAAAGGCAAGGCGGCACTTCCTCCCCGTGGCTAAAGCCAGGGGCCTCCGTGCCGCTCGGAATGGTGAGTATTTTATGTCTACAGTTGCGGAAGCAATGGAAAGGCTGCTGCACGTCATGAGCAAACTGGAGATGCCAGCCGCCGGAAACTTGCTGCCGGGTTTGACACCTACCGAGATACTCTCGCTCACCCATGGCCTAAATCTGCCGCTGGTGTCTGAACTCATTGAGCTTTATGAACTCCGCAATGGCGTCTTATCGGCTGGCCGTTATCCCAAAGACATCACTATCTATTACGGATACTGGATGCTACCCTTACAAGATGCAGTGACAACTCCCCGTGGCTAAAGCCAGGGGCTTCCCGCTTGACTAAAGCCTGATGACAGACACGCAAGCGTTGACCTCTTGACATCAGCAGGGGCTACTCTGGTCTTACACCACGGCTGTGTTATCCCACAGCAAATTAACTCTTGTTTCGGCTATGACTGCTTCTATTATGACTGCTTCTATTATGACTGCTTCTATGCGTTGGAGGCTTATCCAGTGATGAAGTGAACTCAAACTCGCACTGCTTGTTCTCAGCAATAGTCTATCCCTAGACTCTCTAGCAAAAACAAACAACCGATGACTCAGAGGCCGCATATAGATGCCCAAACAGTATTTGTGTATGCCTGTATAAGACTTTTATTATACCCGAAACGCTTGAATATCATGCCTTCGCCCTGACGGAGCAGGGACTTCGGAACTAGTTCCTGCTTCGCAGGAAAGGCATGGAGCCTTATATCCCCGTGGCTAAAGAATAAATCCTAAAGCCAGGGGTCTTACGGCTCTTTCTGATAAACCAGTACCACAGGTGCGTGCTTCGGGATGAACACGATCCTGCTTGGTTTCCGGTATTCTATTGCGATGGTGACTACTTCCATGTAGACTGCCAGGCCGCGACTGAGGGTAAACCCTACGTCATTGATGAAATGATGGAGAATGATGCCAAAGTAGAATACTCAAGCCTGAGCAGCATGTTCCACACGTTCGCTGAGTGTTATGAACGAGAGGCTTTCATTGTCGTGGATGGCGACATGGTGGACCACAATGACATGAAGGTGAACGAAATCGGGTTGCGAAACAACCCTGACGTAGCATATTGGCACGAGCAACTAAAGAAGCCGTGAATGTCCTCCGGCCCTAGAACCTATACTGCTCCAATCAGGCTTCGCGCAGAAAATTCGGCGGAACGGCATCGGTGAGCCAGACGCCGTTATCGGAGCGGTAGAAGAGGTGGCCTGCGGCGGTCATCGCCGCCGCGTTTACCGTGAATACGACCGGGCGGCCGTGGTGGGCGCCGACGGCGCGGGCGGTTTCAGGGTCGGCGGACAGGTGGACGTGGTGACGGCGCATCTTGTCCAGGCCCGCGCGGGCGATGAGGGGGGCGGAAAGGTGGCCGGTGCCGTGGTAGAGGACGGCGGGCGGCGTGGTCGGGTCGAGCTGCAAGTCTACGGCGACGCTGTGGCCCTGGTTGGCGCGGATCAAGGTCCCGGTCGGGTCGAAGGAGAAACGTTGCTTGCTGTTCTGGGCGACGACCTGCTCCAGCTCGGCCCGCGACAGGTCGAAGCGGCGGCGGGCGCAGGCGGCTAGGAGGTCGTCCACGCCCACCCATCCGCCGGGGGCCAGGGTCAGCCCCAGCCCGTCGGGGTCGTGCCGCAGGTGACGGCTCAGGTACTTACTGATCTTGACCAGGCGCGCCTCGGTCATCGCGCACCTACGTCCTCATGCGTCCGCGCGTGTTCCGGTCCTTTTCGTCCTCTTCGCTGTGGTCAACCGTGTACTGCAACTGATCGTAAAAGCCTTTGACCAGCCGGTCGCGCGTCACGCTCTTCATCACGAAATCCATCTCGGTCTTGAGGTTGGCGCCTTTGTCGTCCCGCAGGTGGGTGAGGCGGCCCGTGAGCGTGATCTTGCCGGCCTTCACCTGGACATCCACCATGCTCGAATTAATAGGCCGCTTACTGAGCTCGCGCCGCACATTGCGCGCGATCTCGGCATCTTCCGCAGTCATGTTCTGCCTCCTTATCTTTCGGCGTTCGCTTTTAGGGGTATTATACCAGTCATGCACGATTACCGCCACACCGAGTTTTCCGCCGCCGTCGCGCGGGGGCCATATCTTAACCATGCGGGCGTTTCTCCCGCCCCGGCCCGCGTCGTCCGCGCCGTTCAGGAGGCGGCGGCGCTTTCGGGGCGCGACCCGCTGGGCTTCTTCATGGACGGCGTCCTGGCCTGGCGCGATTCGGCGCGCGCGCGGCTGGCCCGGCTGATGGGCGTCCCCGGCGAGCATCTGGCCCTGACCAAGAACACCGGCCACGGCCTGTCCCTGGTTGCCGACGCGCTGCGTTTGGAATCCGGTGACAACGTGGTCAGCCTCGCCTGCGAGTACCCAAGCGTCGTCTACCCCTGGTACGCGCAGGCGGACCGGGGCATCGAGACGCGCCTGGTGACGCCGCGCGCCGACGGGACGTGGACGCCGGACGATCTGGCCGCCGTCATGGACGGGAGGACGCGCGTCCTGACGCTGTCCTGGGTGCAGTTCGGGACCGGCTTCCGCTGCGACCTGGCCGCGTGCGCCGCGCTGGCCCACGCGCACGGCGCGCTGCTGGTTGCAGACGTCATCCAGGGCCTGGGCGCGCTGCCGCTGGAAACGGAGAAGTGGGGCGTGGACATCGCCGTCACCGGCTCGCACAAGTGGCTGATGGCGCCGGGCGGGACGGGGGGGCTGTATATCGCCCCGCACGCGCTGGAGTGGATGCGCCTGGTCAATATGGGGGCGCTTTCGGTGGTGGACGTGCCCAAGTTTGACCCGCTGGACTTTTCCGTGAAGCCAAGCGCCCAGCGCTATGAAGAAGGCACTCCTAACGGCCTGGGTCTGGCCGGTCTGGACGCCGCCCTTTCGCTGCTGGAAGAAGTCGGCGCCGAGATCATCGCCGTGCAGGTACTGGCTCTGGCGGCTCATGCGGCGGAGACGCTGGAAGCCAAAGGCTACTCGGTCACGTCGCCCCGCGCCGATACCCAGCGCGCGGGCCTAGTCATGTTCAGGCATCCGATGTATCCCAATGAAACCGTCCTACAGGCGCTGACAGCGGCTGGTGTGACGGCGGCGGCCCGAGGAGGCAAATTGCGCTTCTCGCCGCACTTCTACAACACGTTCGAGGAGATCGAGCGGGCGGTGGCGGCGCTGCCGGATTAAGCCTTTCGCGTGTTCAGCAAACAGAAGGGTCACATGAACATCCGCCAAAGCCAGCGCGTCGTCACGCTGATAAATGTTCCCAAGATTGCCATTTCGTGTCCTCCCGACGATTATAACCCTTCGCGGCTGCGGCGCATCAGGTCTTCCGTATCCGTGCGGCGCCTGACCTCGTAGCCCTTGAGCGGCTGGAGTTGGGGGCTAGGGGGCGTCTCTTGGGCTTTTTATACAGTCTCTAATAGAGCTAGCATTTTAACTTTGCAGGGTCTGGTGACTACCAGGTAACCCAATCCCGTTCATGCCGAAGGCTGGTTCTCGAATCCGCAAAACGACTGTGCAACTTTGATTTGATAGCTCTATAAGGTAGTGGGCATGAAACCGTTTCTCCTCTTCCAGTATACCGCATCCTGTTTCATGAGAAGGGGGCGCGGCGGATGCCGCGTCCCTTATTGTTTGTTGCTACGCCGCCACGGCGACTTCGGCTGGAATGACGGGCATGAACAAGACGTTCAAATGCTCTTTCTCATCAATCTCTGTCTCCACTTCCGCCAGGACTTCGTAATAAGCGAACAGCTTTTCGGGCTGCTTGCTCGGAAGTATGGGAACGTACCAGGCATAGCGCTCACGCCGGACTTCCTCTTCCAGAACGGAGAAGGTGATGTCCCCCAAGCGTTGCTTCTCCAGATATTTCTGGACTAGGGCACTGACTTCTTTCTTCGTCATCTATTCCTCCATCATCCGCAAGATCGAATCCGCATCACGGATACTCGCGAGAGCCAGCGATCTCCCTACAGAGTTGCCTGGCCTGTAATCGGCAGTTTCCCTTGCCAGACGCAAACGCCTGAGCGCGGCTGTCATCTGGTGTCGCGCCCCCGGCAGCAAAGTCAGGCCGTTGCGTATCAGAGCGAGTAGCTGATCGTGCGCCGGGTTGTTCCAGCCGCGCGCGAACTGAATGCCCTTTTCAGCAAGTCTCTGGCTGACCGCGCAGTAAGCCGCATAATAGGAGCGGCTCACGCTGCTCCGCCAGTGTTCACCTGCGAGAAGCGCCTGCGCCGCTTCCAAATTGTCCTGGCTCAATTCCTTCCATGTCGCCATCGCGGGTCTCCTTTCCCTTACGCTTGATTATAGCACGGCTGAACAAAAACCTGCTGTTCTGATGACCGCACCTCCGGGGAAGGTGTCATGTTGCGGCAGGAAATTCGTCTCCCGCTGTTGAATAGTCGCGACAGTTGTTCAACCTGAAGCACGAGGAACATGATGCAGCCCGCGAAAATCGGAAAATACGAGATATTGGACAAACTTGGGCGAGGCACAACGGCTGACGTCTACCTCGCGAAAGACACGCTGATGGGGCGGAAGGTCGCGCTGAAAGTCGTGGAGCCGGAGACGACCGACCTGGAGCCGTTCTTCAAAGAGGCCCGCCTGCTGGCCCGCTTGCAGCATCCCAACATCGTCACCATTCACGGCAGCGACCTGATTGACAGCAAAGTCGTCGTGGACATGGAGTACGTTCCCGGCAAGACGCTTCGGCAACTGCTGAAAGATGAGAAGCGGCTTTCACTCGACCGCGCCCTCAAGATCGCCGCTCAAATCCTGAACGCGCTGGCCTACGCGCACGGCATGGGCGTCATTCACCGTGACATGAAGCCCGCCAACATCCTCATCGGGCCAGAGGACACCGTCAAAGTGGTAGACTTCGGCATCGCCGATGTGCTGGCCTCGCAAGGCTATCTCGCCGGCGCCGGAACCTTCTCGCACATGGCCCCAGAATGTTTCGAGGACAAGTCGGATCGGCGTTCCGACCTCTACTCTGTCGGCGTGATCCTTTACGAAATGCTGGTGGGGGAGTTGCCTGTTCAGGCGGAACGCAACACTCTCACTGCCTGGAAAGAGGCGCTGGACAGGCAGAAGAAGCCGAAGCCGTTGTCCGCCTTCCTGCCCAATGTCCCCAACGGACTTCAAGGCATCGTCAGTCTCGCGTTAACTCACGATAAGCAGAAGCGTTTCCAGACTGCGGAGGCATTTTTGGATGTGCTGAAGCGCAACGGCTTCTATGCGCTCCCCAACACCGAAGCAGAGTTGCGCCTGATTGATCGCTTTGAAGCCGCCTATAACCGCATCGACAAGCATCTCCGGCAGGAACTAAACGCCGACCGAAAAACCGGCTTCGCCGATGTGGTGCGCCAGTACGCCCAGCAGCACCCGGAGTGGCAGAGCGAGAGGGATTTGCTACGGCTCGGCCGGGTGCGGAACGAGTTACGTCACGAATTGATGGAGGCTAATCAGTGGCGGCCTGTACCTGTGGCAACAGATATTAGACGTTTGGAGGAATTAGTAAAGACGCCGATAGGTGGGGAAAACGTATCTTCTTGTGAAGATGCGAGGTATCCTATCCGCTACGACAAGTACGACGTTGTTGACGACGGCTCAAAGTGGCCGTTGCCCGGATATGTTTGGCTCACAGAGGCAACAAATGATTTGAGAGCAGTTTGGTCTCCTGGGTCTGGGTATCGTGGCAAGTATACAGGTCTTGTGGCTTCTGAAGAAGAAGGCGAATGGGTATGCGGTCCTGGATACGACTGGGACACATGCAGATACATAGGTGTTTGTGCGGCTTGGTCACCAGGCAAAGCTCATCCAGATTATCCAAATGTGATTGCCTCGGTTGAAGAAGGCAAGTGGCGTCCATCCTTCCACTATGAATGGGTGATGAATACAGAAGGCATCGAGTCCCAAGACTTGCTTGATCAACCTATTGCTGTCGAAACAACAGGCAACGAAGAGAATGTTAGAGAAGCACAGTCTGCTCACTTTCGTTTGGTGCTATAATTTGAGAGAGGTGGACAAAATGCAGACAACCGTAGAGGGCATTTATCGGGACGGCAGAGTGGAGTTGGACGAGACTCCTGCCTTGACCGGAGCGAGGCGCGTTCGGGTCACATTTCTTGGGGATGAGCCGACCAATGGCAAGGAGAAGCCCGCGCAGAGCCAACAGATTTGGTACGGAATGTTCGCAGGACCGATGGAAACGACGGAAGCTGACTTCCGACTGGCTGAGTTTCATGGTGATCCTGACGACGGCCTGGACTGGTCAGGTCTATGAAACACATCGTTGACGCTCATCCGTTGATCTGGTTTCTTCAACAAGACAAGCGTCTTGGCCTCCTCGCGCGTCAGGTTCTTTCCGATCCGCAGAGCGACCTTGTGCTTCCCGCCACAGCCTACGGCGAAGTCTGCTGGATCGTGGAACATGGCAGGACCAATATCCCATCCGTGACGGTTTTGAAGGCTGCCCTGGACGCCGATCCGCGCATCACACTTTATCCTCTTGATCAGGCTGTGGTGGATCGGAGCCAAAGCCTGACAATGATCAGTGAGATGCATGATCGGCAAATCACGGCGACGGCGCTCGTATTGGCGGAGCAGGGTGAACAGGTGACGCTGATTACGCGCGACCAGAACATCATCGCCTCTGGGGTAGTTACGATTTTGTGGTAGGAGATGAAGGCTTCGAGGCAACAAAAAAAGGCGCAAAATTCGCTACACCCCTTCTCTTGTCACACGCCTTCTTGGCTGCGCCTTATCAAATCCTCCGTGTCTACGCGCCGCTTGACCTCGTAGCCCGTGAGCGGCTGGAGGTGGGTGTGGATGGCGTCCAGGAAGTCGCTGGGGAAGGGGAAGAAGGCGTCTTCCACTTCATCGGGCGGGGTGATCCAGTTGCGCGCGCCGACGATGACGGGGGGCGCATCGAGGGAGTTGAAGGCGAACTGGGTGATCTTGGCGGCCATCGTCTGCAAGACCGAGCCGCGCTCGCAGGCGTCGGAGGCGAGGAGGATTTTGCCGGTCTTCTGGACGCTGGCGATGACTTTCTCGTAATTGAAGGGCACGAGGGAGCGGGCGTCAATCACCTCGCAGGACAAGCCGTAGTCAGCTTCCAAAGTCTTGGCGGCCTCTAAAGCGCGGTACAGCGTCGCGCCGACGGTCAGGATGGTCAGGTCGCTGCCCTCTCGCTTGATGTCCGGCTCGCCGAGCGGGATTTCGTAAGCCTCGGCGGGGACTCCTTCCGTTCCATGGAACAACTCGGTCTGGTCATAGACGCGCTGGCTCTCGAAGAAAATTACCGGGTCGGTGCCGCGCAGAGCGGCATACATCAGGCCTTTGGCGTCGTAGGGCGTGACCGGGAAGACGACTTGGAGGCCGGGGATGTGGGCGCAGAGGGCGGTCCAGTCCTGCGAGTGCTGCGCGCCGTATTTCGAGCCGACCGAGACGCGCAGGACGACCGGCATCTGCAAGAGGCCGCCGCTCATGGACTGCCACTTGGAGAGCTGGTTGAACACTTCGTCGCCCGCCCGTCCCAGGAAGTCGCAGTACATCAACTCGACCAGCGCCCGCCCGCCTTCGAGGGCGTAGCCAACGGCCGTGCCGACGATGGCGGCTTCCGAGATCGGGCTGTTGAACAGGCGGTGGTACGGCAGCGCCTCGGTCAAGCCCTGGTACACGGCGAACGCGCCGCCCCAATCGCGGTTCTCCTCGCCGTAGGCCACCAGCGTTGGGTCGGTGTAGAAGCCGTCCAGAACGGCCTCAAACAGCGCGTCCCGCAACCCGATGCACTTGCCTTTGGGCAGCACTTCCCCACCCTCGCCGATGCCCGACCGGCTGCGCCCCGCCAGCCGCTTGAGGCGCGGGTTGTCTTCTTTGGCGATCAGCGTTTCGGGCGTCCGCTCGGCATCATACGACTCGACCTTCCCATTAGAGAACATAGTCGCTTCCAGCAGGGTGCCTGGCGCGTACAGGTCGGTGCGCGGCGAAATCGTCAGGTCAATCGCCTTCTTGTAGGCTTGGAGGATGGCCGCGTCTATTTTCGCGTGAACACCTTCCAAGTACTCGCGCGTCGCCAGCCCGTTCTGCATCAACTCCTCGCCATACGTCAGCAGCGAGTCCACCTGCCGCCATTCCTCGATCTCGGCCTTTTCACGGTACGAGGAGGCGTCCGAGGGCGAGTGGCCGCTGAAGCGATAGGTGATGGTGTCCAGCAGAATGGGGCCGTCGCCGTTCTCCAGAATCTCCTTCTTGCGCGCGATGGCGTCAATCACGGCCAGCGGGTTGTAGCCATCCACGCGCTCGGCGTGCATCTGGTCCGGGTTCAGGCCCGCGCCCATGCGGACCAGCGTCCCGAAGCCCATCGTCTCGCCCACCGGCTGGCCGCCCATGCCGTAGAAGTTGTTGACGAAGTTGACGATGAGGGGCAGCCCGCCGCCCAGCGCCTGGTCCCACAGCATCTTGAACTGGTCCATCGTCGCGAAGCACAGCGCCTCCCAGGTCGGCCCGCACCCCGCCGCCGCGTCGCCGATGTTGCAGACCACCAGGCCCGGCTTGCGGTTGACCCGCTTGTAGAGCGCCGCGCCGACCGAGATGTCCGCCGAGCCGCCGACGATGGCGTTGTTGGGGTAGACGCCGAACGGCGTGAAGAAGGCGTGCATGGAGCCGCCCATGCCTCGGTTGAAGCCCGTCTCGCGCCCGAAAATCTCGGCCAATGTCCCGTACAGCAGGAAGTCCACGGCCAGGTCTTTCACGGACCCTTCGGCGTCCTTCTCGACTACTTTCAGGATCGCCCCGTCCCAGAACGTCCGCATGATATGGAGCAGCGTGTCATCATCCAGTTTCTCAATCGCGGACAGCCCCTTCGCCAGAATGTCCCCGTGCGAGCGGTGCGACCCGAAGATATGGTCGTCCACGCCCAGCAGGTACGCCTGTCCGACCGCCGACGCCTCCTGCCCAATGCTCAGGTGGGCCGGCCCGCGATGGTTGTACTCAATGTCGTGGAACTTCTTGGTGGTCTTGACCTCTTGCAGCATGGACTCAAAGGCGCGGATAATCGCCATGTCGCGGTGTATGCGAATCAAGTCCTCGCTGGCGAACCGATCCAGTTCATCCCGCATGGGCTTGTGGTACTGGTTGGCCGGGATCGGCTGAAACTCAATAAAATGGGATCGCCGGACTTCCTCCGGGTGGATCGTTAGTGATTTAGGCATGGGTTGGTTCCTTTAGCGGGCTACATGACGTGAAAGTCTACAAGAATGGCTTCATAGCCAGTTGGCGTTTTGTGGAACTCGAATTGTGCGGTCAGATCGCTCCACTCATGGTTGAACGGCATATCACAGTTAAACCAGTAGCCGCCGTCATTGTTGAACTCGCCAACTTTCTCACGGTTCGCCTGCGGTTCAAGCTCATACGGATCAGTAAAAACTGGCCCTTCGGGATGGAAGCGGTAGAAACGGCTAGTCGGAGGGAAGGTATCCGCAATGAGTTCCCTGATGAGCGACGGCGTCCAAACTCTGTCACCGTAAACTTTAGGCACCGGGTCCAGCAACGAACAAGCCTCCTCCAGTTGATCTTCGGAGAGAAGTTTAAGCCAGTCTTTGACGAACTTAATCACTGTTTCTTGCGGAGCGTTGGTTAAGTCAAGCATCATCCTATCCGCTTCTGCCTGCCTCGCGCCGATTTATCGGCGATAATGCAGGCTTGCCACAAACTCGTCAAATGAGTCAGCGATCTTCGGGATCGTCTCCTTGTAATCCAGGTAGAGGATGCAGATGCGCGGTGGGTCAGTGTCCATGTCCAGGTAAATGGCGTCTGCCTCGCTGTTCCTACCGATGCAAACGACCTTTATATTGTTGCCGACGGAGCGCAACGCTTTTAGAAGATGTTGCGTGTTCTCCCAAACACCGCCGAGATCTTCAGGAGCAGCAGTCAAGGAGAAAAACTCAGCGGCTTGATCCGCGTCCTTCACGAACTCTCCAAATGCCGTCGTGTAGTCAAAGGTGCAGTCAAGCATGGGTTCGCCACCATTGGCGAGCGATAGAAAGTGCAGGTAGTCGGCAGGAAGCGTCACATGAAAATGCTCCTCAAAGGCGCGGACCGCCTCGGTGGATGCAGGCGGCCCGGAACGTCGCAGGTAAAGTTCGGATAGGTCCCGCACAGCCCACCTCGCCTTTGTGACCTATTTCCGCTCGTCCATCGGCTGCCATTTGAGGTCGCGGGGGCCGACGTAGACGGATTCGGGACGGATGATGCGGTTGCCGTCCAATTGCTCAATCATGTGCGCGGTCCAGCCGGAGGTACGGCCCACGGCGAAGACGGGGGTGAACAGCGGGGATGGGACGCCGACGGCGTGCAAAATGAGGGCGGCGTACAGCTCGACGTTGGCGTACAGGTCGCGGCCCGGCTTGAGTTCGGCCAGCACGTTGATCGTGGTCTGCTCGACGGACTGGGTGAGGTTCAGGAGTTCGTAGTCGCCCGTCAGCGCGGCCATCTTCTCGGCGGCCTGAGACAGCAAGGCGGCGCGGGGATCGCGGACCTTGTAGATGCGGTGGCCGAAGCCCATGATGCGGCGACCAGATGCCATTTCGGCGCGGATGTAAGCGTCGGTCTTGTCGGGCGAGCCGATGGCACGCAGCATGTCTAGGACGGGGCCGGGGACGCCGCCGTGCTTGGGGCCTTTGAGCGCGCCGACGGCGGCGGTCAGGGCGGAAACCATGTCCGAGTCGGTGGAGATGGCGACGCGGGCGCAGAAGGTGGACACGTTCAGGCCGTGCTCGGAGACGGCGACCATGTAGGCGTTCAGGCCGTCCACGCGGGCCGGGTCGGGCTGCTGGCCTTCCAGCATATGGAGGAAGCCTTGGGCCAGGCCGTGTTCGGGTTTCGGCGGGACGATCTCCTGCCTTTGACGCAGACGCCAGGTGTGGGCGACGAGGGCGGGCATCTGCGCCTGCAAGCGAGCGGCGCGGCGCTTGGCCCCGGCGAGGTCCAGGCTGTCTACATCTGGGTCGCCGAGGGACAGCATCGCCGCGCCCATACGCAACATGTGCATCCCCTCGGCATGGGGGGCGAGTTCGCGCAGGGCGGCCAGGACGGGCGCGGGCAGGTCGCGCGCTTGGCTCATCTCGGCCTTCAGGTCGTCGTACTCGGCGCGACTCGGCAGCTTGCCGTTCCACAGCAGATAGGCGACCTCTTCAAACATGACTTTGCCGGACAGCTCGCCGATGTCGTAGCCGCGCAGGGTCAGCCGGCCGTTCCGGCCGTCCACTTCGGCGATCTGCGTGGCCGCCGCCGTGACGCCTTCCAAGCCTTCCGAGATAACAGGTTCCGTTGCCATTGTCTATTCTCCTCCTACCGCCGCCGCCTGCCGCTTTCCATTCGGTTTGTCTTCTGTTATAATAGCCCTATCATACAGCCCTATCCGAAAAAAGTCAAGGAAAAAACGAAAGAAAACGAAACCATGTACGCTGAAGAACGGCAGCGCGAGATATTAGAGCGGGTGCGGCGTGAGGGAAAAGTGTCGGTCGAGGCGCTGACGGAAGCATTGGGGGTTTCCGCGCCCACCATTCGCGCCGACTTGGGCAGTCTGGAAGGGCGCCGCCTGCTGCGCCGGACGCATGGGGGCGCGATCCTGCCGGAGACGACACTGTATGAGCCGCCCTATGCCGAGCGCGAGCGGGCGCGGCAGGCCGAGAAAGCCCGCATCGGCGCGGCGGCGGCGGGCCGCGTCCATGACCATGAAACCGTCATTTTAGACGCCGGCACGACGACCTTTGAGATCGCCGTGCGGCTGAAGGAGCGGATTGGGCTGACCGTCGTGACCAATTCGCTCGAAGCCGCCTGGGAGCTGATGGACGCCCCGCCCGGCCACATCGAAACCCTAGTCGTCGGCGGCGCGGTCCATGCCCGCCGCCGGGCCACGCTCGGCCCACTCGCCGCCGAGTTCCTGTCCCGCCTGCACGTTGACCGCGCCTTCCTCGGCGTCAACGGCGTCTCCGCCGACGCGGGCTACACGGTGGTGGACTTCGACGCCGCCCAGGTCAAGCGCGCCATGATCGCCTGCGCCCGCGAGGTCATCATCGTCGCCGACAGCGGCAAGCTCGGCGGCGCCGCCTTCGCCTCCATCTGCCCACTTTCGGCGGCGCATGTTCTCATCACGGACACCTCGCCCGAAGGCGCTTTGGCTGACGCGCTGGCGGCGGCAGGCGTGGAAGTCCTGGTCACGCCTTAGCGCTTCGGCGACGAGCGGGCGCTGACGCACGACGCCTCATTAATCGGGCCTTGCCGGTACAACTGCCGCCCATACGGCTCCGCCGGCCCGTGGTAGGTCGCCAGTAGGGCGCTGTACTTGTCCCTGGCCTCCTGCGGCCACCACGCGGGCGTGTGCTGGACCTTGGCCGCCATCTGCGCCTGGATCGGTTCCGGCATCGCGCGCAGCTCCGGCTGATACCAAAGCGTGATCAGGGTCCGCCGCTCGTCCGTCTCGTTCGCATGGGCGGCGTGGAGCAGGCGCGCGTCGCCGACCAGCAGGTCTCCCGCCCGGACCGGCACGTCTACCTCGTCGGGCCGGGTCGAGAATTCGGGGATGCTCATGTCCCGCGCCTGACTGAGAATGGCCGAATGCGGTTCGCGGAGGACGTCATGCAAGGGGTTATGGTGGACGTGCGAGCCGGGGATGACGCGCAGGCAGCCGTTCTCGCGCGACGTATCGGACAAATAGTACATGGCGAAAAGCTGCGGCGGCTGGGGGCCGAAGCTGTAGGGGTCTTCCCAAGCGAACCAATCATAGTGCCAGAACAGACGCGGGCTGTGGCCGGGCTTGCTGATGACGTAGCCATCCGAGAACGTCGGGCGGCGAAAGCCGAGCAAGGCCAAAGCTTGCAGGGCGGTAGGGTCGGCGATCAGGTCGGCGAACAGCGGGTCGCCCGTCGTCGGCAGCAGGCTCCCCTGCGCCCGGAGCTTTTCGGCCTGCTCGCGCGGCAGGGCGTCGAGCAGCCTATCGCTGGCCGCGCGCAGCGCTGTCACCGTCCCCGGCGACAGGATGCCTTCAAACTTGCAGTAGCCGTCCTGGAGAAGCTGTTCGCGCTCTAAAGATTGCATGAGAACCTCTTAATCCACTCCACGCTGCGGCGCAGCATATCGTCGTTGTAATGGTGGCCCAGGTCGGGATGGATTTCGAGCGCCAGCCGCTCCGGGTGGGCGGCGTACAAAGGTCGCAGCCTCTCTTCCAGGGCCATGACACCGTCCGGGAACACGACCGCGTCCGCCGCACCGTGCAGCATCAGCAGGGGCCGGGACGGGAGCGTCTGCGGGAGACGGTCCAGCGGGTTCAGCCGGACCGCGCGGTCATAGGCCGGATGCCCCGGCCCCAACCCGAACCGGCGCAGCGGGCCGACCCAATCGGGGCTGCCCATCGCCACGGCGGCCGTTTGCAGACGCGGCTCGGCCGCCAGCGCGGCGAAGGTGATGTAGCCGCCCAGCGAGATGCCGTGGATGGCGGCCCGCGCCGCCCCAAAGTGGTCCAGCAGGCGGGGGATGTCCTGCGCCGTCCCTTCGATCATGTCCGCCGTCGTCCCGAAGTAGTCCGCCTCCAGCTGCGCCTCACGGGCCTCGGCGTTGGGTCGCTCGCCGTGCAGACGGGCATCCAAGGCGACCGCGCGGCAGCCGGTTCGGGCGAACTCGTACAGGGCAGGCAGCATCTTTTCCTTGCCGCCGCCCAGCCCATGCAGCACCAGGACAAGCGGAGCGTCGCCGGCCAAGTCCTCCCGCACGACGACAAGAGCGGGCAGGTCCCCCGCCGGCCATTCATGCAACAGCGTATATCGTTCCGCCATGTCCGTCCCCTTCCCCTTATGCCTCGGACGCCAATTATGCCTCGGACGCCAATGCCAGCAGCAGCAGCAGGACGCGCTGGCCGCGCGGCGTGATCCCATACTGGTTGCGACCCGCCTGCGCGATCAGCCCCGCGTGCATCAGGTCCCGCAGGTGATGGTACAAGCTGCCCGTGCTCAGATGCGTCGTCGCGCCCAGGGCCGCCGCGCTTTCGGATTCATGCCCCAGCAGCGCGCGCAGGAGGGAGACCTTCTGCGGCGAGGACAGCGCGTACCCCAGCAGCGCGGCGGCCTCGTCCGTTGTTTTCGCGATCTGCGCCGCCGAGACGGCCACCGGCCCCGTCTTGAACAGCGCGTCGCCGTCGCCGGACGCCGGGCGGTTGATGTTATACTGCACCATCCCTTCCGTTTTTCCTTGAGCCGGCGTGGACGCCTCCCCTGACGGGGCCGCGTCCGGCTTTCGCTCCGCGCGCTGTTCGCTGACCAACGCTTGCAGATGCCGCATCTCCGCCTGCATCTGCTTGAGAGCTTCTTTTGTTTGTTTGTCCACGCTTAACCTGCTTCTTTGTAGTATTGTAACAGTGAAATATGGCTTTGTCAAGCGGCATAGACAACCGGCGCGAACAGGGGTATACTGTCGGCGCAAGCAACAACAAAAGAATGAGCGGGGGAGCGCACAATGTCTAAAATCCTGGTGGTGGATGACGAAGAGCCGATCGTGGACGCCATCTCCTACAACCTCAAAAAAGAGGGATTCGACGTCGAAACGGCCGGCGATGCCGATGAGTGCATGAACCGGTTCCTGTCCGGCAGCCCGGACCTTGTCCTCTTGGACGTGATGCTTCCCTCCGGCAGCGGGCTGGACCTGTGCCGCCGCCTGCACCGCCACAATGCCTCGCTGCCCGTCCTGCTCCTGACCGCCCGCGCCGCCGAGGGCGACTGCCTGCGCGGCTTTGACGCCGGTGCGGACGACTATGTCGTCAAGCCGTTTTCCATGCGCGAGCTGATGGCCCGCGTTCACTCCCACCTGCGCCGCCGCTCCCGTCTTGCCGAAGCCGAAGGGAGCGGCCTGTCGGTTGAGAAGGACCAGACCTTCATTGTGGACAACCTGGAGATCAACGCCAACCGGCGCGAGGTCCTGAAAGACGGGTCCCCGCTGACCCTCTCCCGCAAAGAATTCGATCTTCTCACCCTGCTGACCTCGCACCGGGGCCGGGTCTTCGACCGCCAGACGCTGCTTTCGCGCGTCTGGGGGGAAGACTGCTATGTGGATGACCGGACCGTGGATGTTCATATCCGCTGGCTGCGCGAGAAGCTGGAGCTGATCCCGGCCAAGCCGGAGATGCTGCTGACCGTGCGCGGCATCGGCTATAAGTTTAGGGGCTGAACGGGTGAGTCTCTTTCCCTGGACGCGCCGGACAAAGGATGATCCGCCCGCCGAACCCCCGGCTGTGGAGGCCGGTCTGCCTGCCTCCGCTCTCTGGCAAGCGCTGCTCCAGACCACCGAGGATGCCGTCCTGGTAGCGGACGCCGAGGGTGGCATTCTGCTGTCCAACCCGGTTGCGGTGGCCCTCTTCGGCGGCGCGGCAGGCGGCACCCTTCTCGCCCGCACCCTGAGCAGCGACCTCGAGGAACTGTACCGCGCCGCCATTCGCCGCCAGGGCGGCGTCGAGCGAGAAGTGACGCTCAACCAGCCCTCCGCGCGCACCCTCCATGTCCGCATCACGCCGGTTTCGCCGGGAGAGTACCTCCTCGTCCTGCGCGACTTGACCGAGCTGCGCCGCCTGGAGCGCGTCCGCCGCGACTTCGTCGCCAACGTCTCCCACGAGCTTCGCACCCCCCTCACGTCCGTCAAAGCGATGGCTGAAACCCTGCTGGACGGCGCGCTGGAGGACGCCGAGGTGGCCCCGCGCTTCCTTCAGACCATCATCCGCGAATCCGACCGGCTCGTCCGCCTGTCCGCCGATTTGCTCGACCTCTCGCGAGTCGAAGCGCGCGGCATTGAGAAGACGCCGATTGACCTGACCGCCCTCGTCGCCGAAGTCGCTTCCCGGCTGGCCTCTCAGGCCGAAAAGGCCGACATCGCCTTCACCAACACTCTCCGCGCGCCTCTGATCATCCCCGCCGACCGCGACGAGATGGCGCAGGTGCTGGTCAACCTGCTGGATAATGCCATCGCCTACACCCCGCGCGGCGGCCACGTCACCCTGAGCGCGGTCGAGACGCCCGAAGCCGTCACGGTCACGGTCGCCGATACCGGCATCGGCATCCTCTCCCACGACATCCCCCGCCTGTTCGAGCGCTTTTACCGCGCCGACAAGGCCCGCAGCCGCGCGTCGGGCGGCACGGGCCTGGGGTTGAGCATCGTCAAGCACATCGTCGAGAACCACGGCGGGACGGTGGGGGTGGAGAGCGAATACAACAAAGGCAGTGTGTTCAGCTTCACCCTGCCGAAGTCTTAACCTATTCCTGCTTTCGCCCCGGTCTATACTTCCACGCCGTCATCAACCCGCCAATAACAAACCAGCCAGCAAGTGCATAAGGAACTGAGCACCAGCGAGGGCAACGCAACTGGTCAACCTCGCAGAAGCCATGGATGATGTACAGAGCCATAAAGAATGGAGGGCCGTATCGCCACCAATAACTCGCCCATTCCGGTAACGGCAACCGCAACTTGAAGGGCCTAAGTTGCTCGGCTTCCGGCGGCGGCAAGGTCGGCGGGGGCGGCCAGACGGTGGGTTGTTCGGGTGTGTCCATAAGAAAGTCCCAGTATGGGAAAAAGCCCCGGCACTGGAAGTGCCGGGCTACTATGGAATGAAAGTCGCTCCGCGACTGAGGAAGGTGTTCAGGGGGCACGGACAAGCCCTGGAATGGTTAATCTTCAGTGCCGGAGGCACTTCCACTGAGAGTAGACCGGCACTTCCAGTGCCGGTTCTCCGTTCACCCCCAACGGCGCGGGACGCCGTAGAGGTCAAAGATCGCGTCGCTGCTGAGGAGAGTGCAGCCTGATGTAAGCGCCGTGGCCGCAATGATGCGGTCGAAGGGGTCCTTGTGATGATGCTCCAGCCGCGTAATAAGGTCAATCGCTGGAATGGTGATCGGCACGGTCTCGATCCCCTGGGCCTCGACCAGCGCCTGCAATGCGAGTAAATCCGCAGGTAAGTTCCATTTCCCAATGCTGACTTTGATGCCGATCTCCCAGAATGAAGCGATACTCACCTGATTGATCGTCTCCGGGTCCTCCAATACGCCTTTCACGCCAGCCGGTAGTTCCGGCATATCCCAGGCAAACCAGACCAGCGTGTGCGTGTCCATGAGAACATCCATCAACGATACTCCTCGAAAACATCATCGAGGCTTGTCTCTAGGAGGGCGTTCAGATCAACCCCGTTAAAGAGATGCTTGGCGAAACCGGCCTTCGCCCCGCGACGCCGCGCCGTCAGCCGCTCGAATTCGGCGGGGGAAAGCACGACCGCGACGGCCTGACCCGCGCTGAGGACGGTGACGGGTTCCTGGGCCGCCTTGCTCCAAAGTTCTGCGATATTGTCATGCGCTTCGGCTGCGTTGATAATGACCACGTTCTGCTCACTCCTTGTTTTTCTTTAGCCTATACTTCCAGGCTGTCGCAATGCCCCCGGATATAAACCACAGGCCAATGACCACCTCGAATCTGCACCAAGTCGGGTGATTAGGATGCACCAGTTTGTAGCCGTTTGAGCAGACGTTCAAGACAGCAGCCAGCCAGAACCCTGCTTTCGCCCAGTAGTTAGCCCATTCCGGCAAGGCCAGCCTCAACTTAAAGGGCTTTACCCTCTCGGCTTCCGGCGGCGCGATGGTTGGTGCGGGCAGCCAGACGGCGGGTGGTTCGGGTGTGTCCATAATGAAGTCCCGGTACGGGAAAAGGCCCCGGCACTGGAAGTGCCGGGCTACTCCGGGTGGAAGTGCCTCCGGCACTGAGGAAGCGTCTGCGGTCGGTTCGTCTTCAACCGCGTAGCGGTTTCACTCTGAGTAGGCCGGCACTTCCAGTGCCGGTTCTCCTCGCGCCGGCTTCCTTGTCCAACCTAGCCCGCCTGCCGCGCCTGCACCCGCTGCGCGAACTGCTCCACACTGTACCCAATGGTGTTCAGGGCGCGGTCAAATATCTCCCGAAAGCCTTCGGCCTGCGGCAGTGGGACTTCTAGGCCGAAGCTGATGCGGCTGGGGTTGTCGTCCTCCATCAGCGTCACCTTGATGGATTTGACGCCCCTGTTGACATCGTTCGCCGCTTCCAGGGCCAGTGCGCGGCTCGGCACGGCCCCCGCGAAATCGAAGCGGCTATACAGGTTAAAGAAATTGGGGTCAGCGGGGTCCGGCACGGTGAAGAAGGTCCGGCCCTCCTTCTTGAACACGATGCCTCCCTCCCCTTCCGGCGTCGGGGCGTAGCCTTCCTCTTTCAAGAAACTCAGCAGCATGTCTTTGGTGTCAGCCATCGGTGTCCCTTTCTCCTCGTCTACTCCCGCAGCCAGCGGGCGGCGTCTTTGGCATGGTAGGTCAGAATCAGGTCCGCCCCCGCACGCTTGATGGAGGTCAAGATTTCCAGCGCCGTCGCCCGCTCGTCCAGCCAGCCGTTCGCGGCAGCGGCTTTCACCATCGCGTACTCGCCGGACACGTTGTAGGCGGCGACGGGGAGATGCGTCATCTCGCGCACGTCCCGGACGATGTCTAGGAAGGCCAGCGCGGGCTTGACCATGATCATGTCCGCGCCCTCGGCGACGTCCTGTTCCACTTCCTTCAGCGCCTCGCGGCGGTTCGCCGGGTCCATCTGGTACGTCCGCCGGTCCCCGAACTGCGGCGCGCTGTCCGCCGCCTCCCGGAACGGCCCGTACATGGCCGAGGCGAACTTGGCGGCATAGGACAGCAGGGGCGTGTCCGAAAAGCCCTGCGCGTCCAGCGCGTGCCGCAAGGCGCCCACCCGCCCATCCATCATGTCGGAGGGCGCGACGACATCCGCGCCCGCCGCGGCGTGGGAAACCGCCGTGCGGGCCAGCAGGTCCAGCGAAGGGTCGTTTAAGATGCGCTCCCCCTGCACGACGCCGCAGTGCCCGTGCGACATGTATTCACACAGGCAGACATCGGTGAAGACCAGCAGATCGGGGTTGTCGGCCTTCAGGGCGCGGATCGCCCGCTGCACGATGCCGTCCTCGGCATAGGCGCCCGTGGCCTGGTCGTCTTTGGTTTCGGGCAGGCCGAACAGCAGGACGGCAGGCAGGCCCAGGCCGGCGATCTGTTCGGCTTCGGCGCGCAAAGCCTCCACGGTGAGCTGCGCGACTCCCGGCAGCGAGGAGATCGGGCGGCGCTCACGGCCCGCGCCCCAGGTGACGAACAGGGGGTCAATGAAGTCGCTGACGGAAAGCGTCGTCTCGTGCACCATGCCGCGCAGGGCAGGCGTTCCGCGCAGGCGCCGGGAGCGGTGGCTTAATTTTGGGTATTCCATGAGGACAGTATACCTGGACGAGTCCCGGCACTGGAAGTGCCGGTCTACTCGCGAGTGAAAGTCGCTCCGCGACTGAAGACCTTTCGCCTATCGGCTTGTCCTCAGTGCCGGAGGCGCTTTCACGCCACAGTAGACCGGCGCTTCCAGTGCCAGACCAACAAAATGGACAAACCCGCTGAACTCCTACCCCACTCTCTCCACCGTCAGCCCCGGCTGCGGTTCGGGGAACAAAATGGCATCCGCCCCCGCCGCGCGCAGCACCCCGACCGTTTTCTCACGGTCGTGCGTCAGCGCCAGGATCGTCCCGCCGCCGCCCGCGCCCGCCAGCTTCGCCCCGGTCGCCCCACTCGCCAGCGCGGCCTGGATCATGGCCTCGTTCGCCTCGCCGCTGCCGCCTAAATCTCTGACGATGGCGTGGTTGCGGTTCATCAGGCTCGCCACGGTGTCCCAGTCGCAGGCCAGCAGGGCACGCTTGCCCGTCCGGGCCAGCCCGCCGATTTCCAGATACCCATCCACGACGGCCGGCTCGCCGCGCAGCCAGCGCTCACGCGGCGACGTGTGGACCGACCCGGAATGGTGCCGGACGCCGGTATGGGCCAGCACGAACGGCAGATCGCCGACAAATGCGGCCAGCGGCTCCACCGTCGCGAACGGCGTTTCGCCATCGGTGATGTGGGCGCTGTTTTTGTCCCGGAAGTCCATAAAGTTCAGGCCGCCGAAGACCGTCATGTAGTGGTCCTGGAAGCCGCAGACGATGCCCAGCACGTCATACTCGATTTGCCGCACCAGCTCCGCCGTCTGATATGGGTTCAGCCGCAGCCCCAAATGAACCAGCAGGCACCCGACGATACAGGCGAGAATGGCGGTCGAGCCGGCCAGCCCTGCCTGCATGGGTATCTCTGTTTCGGCGGACAGGTGAAACGGCGGCGCCGTCGCCGGGTCCACTTCCAGCGCGATCAGCGCGGCGCGGGCGACGTTGAGGTAATCGCCCGCCCGCAGCGCCAGATCATCCGCCGAGCGCAGCGTCTGGCTCTGCCCCGACACCGTGATCCTGAACTCGTCCGTGTCCACGCTCAGGGCGCACCGGGCGCGCTGGCGCGTGGAGCAGGACAGGACGCTGCCGCCGTACATGTCGGTCGGGTTGCCGATCAGGCCGCAGCGACCGGGGGCGGACGCATGGATCATAGGTCATTCTCCAACAGAAATTGGACCATGTGGGGCAGGTCGGGAAAGACCAGGTCCGGGGCTGGAACGAAGTCGCCTTCGCCGAAAGCCGCCGTCCCGCCGGAGAGCAGCAGGATCGTCTTCCCCACCCCGGCGGCCTGGCCGGCCTTGATGTCCGTAGGCGCGTCACCCGCAAAGACCGTGTGCGCCAGCGTCAAGCCGAAGTCCCGTGCCGCTTCCAGCAGCATCCCCGGACCAGGCTTGCGGCGCGGCGAATTGTCACGGGCAAGTTCCGTCGAGTAATAACAGCGGTCGAGATGCGCCCCCGCCTCATGCGCCAGCGCCTCGCCCATGCGTCGTTCGATGGCAAGCAGATCGTCCATCGTCATCAGCCCCTTGCCCACGCCCTGCTGGTTGGAGATGACGATGACCGGCAGCCCGGCATCGTTCAGCCGCCGCACAGCGCGGGCGACGCCGGGCAGGACGACCAGCTTGTCGGCGGAATACAAATAGTCGCCGGGGATGTGCGGGTTCAGGACCCCGTCACGGTCGAGAAAGACGGCTTCGTACTTCATTCGAGACAAGTCATTCATGGCAATGGACTGTGTCATGGCTGGGTTCTCAGACCCCTAACCGGTATCCCACCCGGTACTTGCCACATTCGAGGCATCGGAACAGATAGATGCCGACGTGATGTTCGACCGAATTGTCTTCGGGCGCGTCAGGCCTAACCATCTCCCAAAGGTAGCCCCCACCCCCAATCAGAAGGCTCTCCAAGAAGGCCCGCCCATCCCCGTCCGGGGCCAGCCGGTGCATATCAAGCTGCCCCGCCTCCTTGATGAAGCAGCAGAAATCGCCGCAGTGGGTAGCCCAGAGAGACAGCGACAAGCCCTTAATTCTCGGTGTGCGCTGTTCCACTTCGCTGGCTCGTCGCAGGGCAAGCGTCTCCACTTCCGCTTCGGACAGTTCTGGGTGCCGGAACCGTATGTCAAGCCGAAGTTTCGCGCCCTCTTCGATAAAAAAACCCTTCTGCGGCAATTTTCCATCTTTGAGGCAGACCTCACAAATGAAGCCATGATGCTCGTCATAACCATCATACTCGGCCGCCCAAGAAAAGCCGCCCCCATAGCCGGGACGCACCAACCCGCAGAAAGGGCACACCTCGCCAGAGTCACTATAGTTGGAAAAGTGATGCGGGTCCAGGAAGTAGCGGAACGGCGTTGGGGGCGTTATCATGTCACCTTAGCCTGCCGAGTCGCCCAGCAGCGCGGCCCCGGAGCCGGCGTCATCCCACTTGATCTCGACGTTTTTCTCGATGCGGCTGACGGCTTCTTCCAGCATCTCGCCGTTCTGATCGCCGCTGACGGTCAGGGACATACGGACGTAGCCGTCGCCGTGCGGGCCGTAGCCCAGGCCGGGAATGGCGAGCACGTCGGCCTTCTCCAGCATCTCTTTGGCGAAGGTCGCCGACGTGTAGCCGGGCGGGACGGGCGCCCAGACGTAGAACGCGGCTTTGGGCTTCTCCAGCGTCCAGCCCAGACGGTTCAGGCCGTTTACCAGAACGTCCCGACGGCGCTTCAGGATGTGCATGGCCTCGTCATTCTTCGCATGGTTCAAGGCCCAGCCCGCCGTTAGGGCGATGGCCGAAAACTGCTTGGAGTCCACGTTCCCCTTGATCGTGTTCAGGGCGCGCAGGGCGTCCGGGTTGCCCACGGCGAAGCCGATGCGCCAGCCCGTCATGTTGAAGGTCTTCGACAGCGAATGCGTCTCGATGGCGACTTCTTTGGCCCCCTCGATTTCCAGTATGCTCGGCGCCCGGTAGCCGTCGTAGCCGACTTCGGCGTAAGCGCAGTCGTGCAGGATCAGGACGCCGGTCTCGCGGGCGAAGTTGACGGCCTCTTGGAAGAACTCCCGCGTTGCCACCGCCCCCGTCGGGTTGTTCGGGTAGTTGAGGTAGATCAGCTTGGCCCGCTTCACCACGTCGCCGGGAATGGCGGACAGATCGGGCAGGAAGCCGTTTTCGGCCAGCAGCGGCATCTCATAGGGAGTGCCGCCCGCCAACAGCGTGTTGACCTTGACGACCGTGTAAGCGGGGTCGGGGACGAGCGCAATGTCGCCGGGGTCAATAAAGGCCCACGCGGCATGGGCCAGGCCCTCCTTGCTGCCGATGAGTTCCAAAATCTCATTCGACGGGTCTAACTCGACCCCAAACCGGCGCCCGAACCAGGCCGCCACGTCCTGCAAGAACTCGGCCCGGCCCATGGTGGATTCGTCGTACCGGTGCGTCGTCGGGTCATGCGCGAAGGCGCTGAGTTGGTCAATGATATTCTGCGGCGTCGGCTGGTCCGGGTCGCCGATACCCAGGTCAATCAGCGGGCGGCCTTCGGCCAGCGCCTGGGCCTTGAGTTTGGCGATCTCGCCGAACAGGTAGGGCGGAATCAGCGACAATCGTTTTGCGCGTTGCAAGTGTTCGTACTCCTCAAAAGTTGGTCTGGGGATAGGTTCGACACGGGCAGCGTCTTCCCCTGCCCGAGATGCGCCTTGACAGCCGTTTCGCGGAAGTTTATCAGGACGCCATGCGGTCAGTCGCTCCCCCTGATCCACGCATCCGCCTGATCACGCGCGGCGATGACGCCGGCCGGCCTTGCCGCCCAAAACGTCCCGATCATTCCCTGCACTGATCTTTGATGGACCGGGATTTCGTGGGTATAGTACTGGGGCAGGCGCGGCGTGCTGCGTCCCAGCGCCGGAATCAAAGGAGACACAATTATCATGGCGGAACTGGATTTGCGCGCGCATCTGCGCATGACGACGGAAAGGGCGTACCGGAACCTGGTCAATGACCTGAACGCGCTGGACGAGGGGAAAGCGAGCGGCAGCACGGATGCAGCGACACGCCCGGCAATTAAGATGGTGGCCGAGTGCGGGGCGGTCAACGGGACGCTGGCGGGGCTGCTGACGACCGGCGCGGCAGCGATGCCGTCCCCCGACGAGCGGGCGGCGTACTACGCGGCGATCACGACGCGCACTGAGGCGCTGGCCGCCCTGGACGCGGGGACGCAGAAGCTGTACGCGGCCATTGACGGCGTGGCGGCGGACCGCTGGGGCGAGACGGTACAGACGATGTTAGGCCCGATGACGCTGCTGGCGGCGGCAGGCTTCGCCGCGCTGCACATGATGTACCACGACGGGCAGCTTAACTACGTCCACTTGCTGCACGGCGACAACGAAATGCACTGGCAGTAGGCGTCTGGACCCTAGCCGCGAACGGCTCCGACCTGGAGAACGACCAGGCCGGAGCCGTTCGGGTTTTCCGTCAGGGCCGCCTCGACGGGCAGGAACTGCGGGACGATCTGGAGCACCGTCCGCAGGTGGTCCGTCACCCGCGCTGTGGTCCAGCGGCTTTCGCCGGGCGCGAGCGCCATCGGCAGGACAAGCTGGTCCGCGAGATGTTCCTCGCAGGCCGCGCCCGTTTCCCACCACTCGCGGAAGGCGCGGCAGGCGTCCTCCGCGACATCCTCCATCCGCTTGCCGCGCTCGCCGAGGGCGGAAAATCCCGCCCATCCGCCCTCGCAGTCGGCGACCACAAACACGGCGGCGCCTGGCCCAACCGACGGAGCCTCGCGCGCTTCGACGGACAGGTCTACGGCCGATCGGCCTAATCCCTGACGCGCGGCGGCGATGCCCCGCTCCGCTACGGACGGGGGCAACCCGGAAGTTACGACCAGCGCCGTCAGCGAATGCAAACTCCCCCGCTCCGTCAGCGTGACCGGCTGGGGTAAGGACCCGCCCGCGATCTCGGCCTGCACCACGCCGCCTCCTTTGGGAAAGAACCCGGCACGCGGGGACAGGCAGGACGCGGCCAGCCCGTGCCGCGCCAATGTCGGGAGGTAGACGCGCTCCAAGTAGTCCGCCGTGGGCGCATGGGAGACATGGGTTCCGCCGGTGACAGAGACGCGGGACGGTCCGGGGGCGAGGGCCAGCGGCAGCAGCACGGTCTGCATGACCAGGGCCGTGGCCCCCGCCGTGCCGATGGCGAAGTGGTAGGCGCCGGGCGCGGGCGGCGCCTGCGGGGCGAACCGGAGACGGCCCGATCCGATCTCCGCCCCTTCCAGCGCGGCGGCGCACAGGCCGGCGGCGGCCCGAACCGAGGCCAGGTGCTGGGGCTGGAGGCCCGGTCGGGAGCGCCCCGCGCGGATACGTATGATCTCGACGGGCCGCCCGGTCAGCGCCGAGAGCGACAGGCTGGTCCGCAGGATCTGCCCGCCGCCTTCCCCCTGCGACCCGTCCACAGTGACTCCCGAATGCGAATCTTGTGTCTTCATGGTGCTGCCTTTTAATTTTCCGTGCAGGCGGCGCGCGTATCCGAGACCCTCGCCTCTCATAAATGGGAGGCGTCCAGCGTCGGATTTTGGTGTCCGCTTTTGGAAACCAGTACCCCATCGGGCTGGTTTCCCTGAGTGTGGCGCGCAAGCCTACACGAAATGGCGCTCTCGATAGGGTTTGAACCTATGGCCTCGACCGTCGCAGGATCGCGTTCTGTCCGCTGAACTACGAGAGCATGTTTGCCTGTTATTTGTCTGACGGGGCTGACGGGGATCGAACCCGTGTCCTCTGAGCGACAGTCAGAGATGTTGACCACTATACCACAGCCCCGCAAAGGGATCGGAAAGAAAACTCCTCGACCTGGATTCGAACCAGGGCGAGCGCATTAACAGTGCGCTATGCTGCCGCTACATCATCGAGGATCATAATCACAGACATAAGAACGAGCATCGCGGCGGTGGGAATTGAACCCACGGTTCACAGGGTATGAGCCTGCCGCCTCACCAGCTTGGCTTCGCCGCAATTTTTGGTGCCCCCGCAGCGATTTGAACGCTGACTTGACACGTTCTAAGCGTGTTCCCTCTACCAAATTGGGGTACAGGGGCGTGGGCCGGGCGTCAGATGTCGGACGCCCGGCGCGTGTGCTTGTAGTCCTGGCTGCGCTCACGGACGGCCTCTTCGGATTGCCGCGCCCCTGCACTGACCACCTCCCAGCCGTCTTCGGAGACGCCGGACTCGGTCAGCCGCAGGAACCGGCCCACGACAGCGTGCTTCTCCGGTATCCACACCATCTGCCGCGCCGTCCCCCGCCGAAGCCAGCACTGGACGGAGTAGTGCGTGTTGCCGGACATGATGTTCCCCCTTCTTTCTGTTAGACGGCGGCCCGCGCGATCAGCTCCCGGCTGAGGGCGGGCGGCACTTCGGCGTAGCCGGCGGCGGTCATCGAGAACGACGCCCGCCCCTGCGTCATGGACCGCAGGGCGGTCGTGTAGCCGAACGTCTCGGCCACGGGCACGTCGGCCCGCAGGACGGCGGTGCCGTCGGCCAAAGCGCTCTGGCCCAATAGCCGGCCGCGACGCCGGGCGATGTCCCCCAGCACCGTGCCTACATAATCGCCCGGCGTGAGGACTTCGACCAGCCCCACCGGCTCGAGGAGGATCATCGGCGCGTTCCGGCAGGCCTCCTGGAAGGCGAGCCGCCCGGCTTCGGCGAAGGCGTAATCGGTCGAGTCCACCTCATGCGCGCTGCCGTCCACGACCGTCACCCGTACATCCACCACGGGGTAGCCCGCGAGGATGCCGGCGCTCATGGCGCTCTTGACGCCCTTCTCGATGCTCGGCAGGAACGCGCGGGGGATCGCGCCGCCCACGACGCCGTTGATGAACTCGAACCCCGCGCCCGACGCCAGGCTTTCCATCTCAATGGCGCAGTACGCCTTCTGCCCCTTGCCCCCATTCTGCTTGTCCACGCGGCCTTCCCCGCGATACCTGGTTCCGTCGGTCATTGTCTTCTCCTTGTCGGCGTTATCCGAAGCGGAAGGCGAGGCTTGAACTCGCACCCTTCACGGTGGCGCCGTGACGCTCCGCCGATTGAGCTACTCCCGCGTAACCTGCCAGGGACAGGTAATGGAGGCGGTCGGAATCGAACCGACAGCATCCTCTTTGCAAAAGAGGATCGCTGCCTTAGAACATGCGCCCCCACGATCCTGCGTTTCAAATCACTCGCCCCAATGGAGATGGTTGGATTCGAACCAACGGCCCCCTGCTCTTCAGGCAGGCGCTGCTACCGGACTGAGCTACATCTCCAAGTTGTGAGAAACGAAAACGACCCCCCACTGGAAGCGGGAGGCCGAGAGATTTCTATGTACGGGCAAGGAACACACCTTAGAAAATGCGCTTCCTCCCGCAGAAACCCCTCGGCGCCGCCACAAAGCAGGCGCGGTCCATCGCCTGAAAATCCAGACCGAAATCGGCCCCGGCCCAGTTACGGCGCAGCATCAGGCAGACGAGCTTCGCCTGCGCCGCTATTTGATTATTAGTTATCGCTTTCATTGCTGTTTAAGACTATACCACACTTTCATGGCAAACAAACATAAAGTTTGTGAAATCGCCAAATTATTTTTCAGGGTGGCCGGCCGGACTTGAACCGGCGCTCTTCATTTTCACAGAATGACGACTTCACCGCTCGTCCACAGCCACCATGCAGAGATCGGGGTGGAAAGAATCGAACTTTCGACTCTATGGCCCAAGCATAGTGTTATCCCACTTCACTACACCCCGATTGGAAGCCCCAGCGAGACTCGAACTCGCTTTCCGGCCTTGAAAGAGCCGAATCCTACCCATGAACGATGAGGCCATATTTCACGCCGAAAAAGCGTGGATGGGGACGCAGGGAGTTGAACCCTGACTTAGCGCTTAAAAGGCGCCCACACTGACCGTTATGTTACATCCCCCTCTCTTGTTTGTCTTGTTTATGAGCTTTGCATTTCTTCATCACATTCTCGCCTCTCCAAAAAGAAATCGGCCCCGCGCTGTCTGCACGGGGCCGATGGTGTCACTGTTCTCTGTTTACTCGCCTGCTTTATCCCCAAGCGGGTGGAATAGCCCGCCAGGGGGGCGGTGACACCATCGGTCCCGGTATGAAATTGTTGAGGAAGTCAAAGGCCAGACCTCGCGGCTGATGCCCCGTCGTGTCAAAATGACCCATGAGGGGGCGTGGCAACGCTAGGGCCGGTTCCACAGCGGGCCGGCAGTCCTGCATCAGTTCGGTATTACGTTTCGTCATCGTCATGGTTGTCACTGTCAATCGGTTCACGCGGTCGGGTCAGCAAAACGCAAAGCGCCCGCCTTCGGCACAGGAGCAGAAGGCGGGCGCTTGAGAAGAAGGTCTTCCTGAAGCGGGCGGGGCGCGAGGTCACTCGCGCCGGCCACCTCCTGCGGGGATGACAGGCAGCGCCTGGAACACCAAAGGGAGTTCCAGGTGGCTGCGGTCCATCGGACCGTGATTCAGTTGTTTCAGGGCAGTGTTCATTAGAAAAAGTTCAAAGCGGGAAGCCGTTCGCCCGCCAATTGGAGAACACTCTACCCCAAGGTTGTCGGCAATGTCAATAGGCCGGCGAAAATTCCTAGAGCAATTGCATATAGATGGCACACAGAGGGCAACCACGGAGAGGAAGGAGGGCAACCGATGACAGACAGAGGGCAACCACGGAGGGTTGCCCCTACGCCACCCGTTATGGGTAGGGGCAGGCCCCCGTGCCTGCCCTCTGTATCGGATTGCCCTGCCCTCCTTGCCCCCGTGCCAGCCTTCCATATGCAATCGCCCTGCGAAAATTTCTATATTTGCAGGAATTTCGCCCGTCCTGCGGTATAGTCTTAGGGGAAGAAATGTCACACAAAAACTCCAACAAATGCCGGTGGGCCGCGCTGGCGACCGTCGCCCTGCTGTCGCTGCTCTCGTGGGTGGCGGCGGCCGGACCCGCGCCGCCGGATGCCGTCGCCATTCGACCGCTGGACAAGGCCGAAGCGCGGAGCGTCAGCTTCCGGCGTCAGATTCAGCCGCTGCTGGCGGGCCGCTGCGGGCAGTGCCACGCCGGAGCGGTGCCGGCGGGCGGACTGAGCATGACGACATTGGCCGCGCTCCGGCAGGGCGGCAGGCACGGAGCGAGTGTCGTTCCGGGCAAGCCGGACGACAGCGCGCTCGTCCAGTATGTGCGCGGGCTGAAGACGCCCCGGATGCCGATGAGCGGCCCGGCGCTGTCCGTAGACGAGGTTCACCTGCTGCGCGAGTGGATCTTTGCCGGGGCGCAGGACGACTCCAGCGCGCCCGGCGGCGGGGCGGCGGGGGCGAAGGTGCGTTCCGGCGTCCTGTTGCCTGTGGAAGACGAGTCCGGGCTGAGTCTGGGCGAGCTGCGCGCCAAGCACCTGGCGCGGCTGCCTAAAGCGCCCGCCGTCCCGGTCATCCGCGCGCCTGCCTTCAACGCGATTGACCGCTTCATCGCGGCCAAATGGCAGGAAAAGAAGTACCCCGCGCCGCCGGTCTGCGACGACGCGGCCTTTGTCCGCCGCGTGTATCTGGACGTCGTCGGCGTCATCCCGACGACCGACCAGGCGCTGGCCTTTGTCGCCGACAAGACACTGGACAAGCGGGCGCGGATGGTGGACACGCTGCTGGCCCGGAATGATGACTACGCGGCGAACTGGATTCCCTTCTGGGAGGATGCGCTGGCCTCCAACGGCGCGCATCAGGGCGGGGCCGGGTCGCGCCCGAACCTCCGTCCCTGGCTGATGGAGAACCTGCGGGGGAACCGGCCCTATGATGAGATGGTCGCCGAGTTGATTGATCCGACCTCGACCGGCCCGACGGCCCCGCTGGCCCGTGGCTGGATACAGAACGCGGACCATACCGAAACGGCCCAGAGCGCGGCTTACGTGGCGCAGGTATTTATGGGCACGGCGGTCAAGTGCGCCTCCTGCCACAACCACTTCCTGAACCCCGAATGGCCGCAACGCAAGTTCATGGGCTACGCCAGCTACTTCACGCCCCAGAACATGGAAGTGATCCGCTGCGAGGTCCACGAGGGCGAGTTCGTCCCGCCGACGTTCCTCTTCGACCAGCCGGGCGCGCGCAATGCCGCCGCGCACACGCCGCTCGACCTGGACCACCGCTTGCAGCAGGTCTCGCGGCTGATCGTGGACCCCGAAAACCCCCGATTCGCCGCCTGCCTCGTCAACCGGCTCTGGAAGCGCTACTTCGGGCTGGGTTTAGTGGAACCCGCCGACGACTTCCGGGCGGAGGGCAACGCGCCGAGCCACCCGGCCCTGCTGGCCTGGCTGGCCGACGACTTCATGCGGCACGGCTACGACCTGAAGCACACGATCCGCTTGATGCTGACCAGCCGCACCTACCAATTGCGCTACGACCCGCGCCTGGCCGACACGTTCAGCGCCGCCGATCCCGCCAAGCCGCGCTTCTATCGCTCCCCCAGCCTGCGCCGCTTGACCGAGGAGCAATTGCTGGACAGCATCAACGTCGCCCTGGGCAACACGAATGCCCCCCGCGCCTATCTCGACGGCGACTCGACCGCCCTCACCCGCGCCCTGGGCAAGCCCGCCGCGCGCAATGAAATCTCGACAGCCCGGCCCGAAGATGTCGCGGTCGTGCAGGCTTTGGAACTCTTGAACGGGGACGAGTTCAACCGCCGGGTCGCCCTGGGAACGCTGGATGGGGAACTGTCGCATGAGCCGGAGTGGCCGCGCATCGTCACACGCGCCTACTGGGCGACACTGGGCCGCGCGCCGACGTCTAAAGAACTCGGAGCCGGCAACCAGTTCCTCGAAGCCGCGCCGCCCGCCCCGACCGAGGAACACCCGACCGAAACAGTCTGGTGGGAGGACGGCCCACCCGCCGGGGCGGGGCTGCAAGGGCCGTGGCAGATGACCTCGGACGTCGTCTATTCCGGCAAGCAGGCCCACACCATCCCCGTCATGGCGGGCGCGCAGCAGCACTATTTCCTGGGCGCGGCCCCGCCCCTCCAGATCGGGCCGGGCGACAGCCTTTTCACCTACGTCTACCTGGACCCGAAGGCCCCGCCGCGTGAGGTGATGCTCCAGTGGAACGACGGCACCTGGGAGCACCGCGCCTTCTGGGGCGAGGACTTGATCCCCTTCGGCACGACCGGCACGGCCAGCCGCCGCCGCTTGGGCGACCTGCCGACGCCGGGGCAGTGGGTCCGCCTGGAGGTCCCCGCCGACGCCGTGGACCTGGCCGGGCATGGGATCGGCGGCCTGTCCTTCGACCAGTTTGACGGCAAGGTCACGTTCGACCACAGCGGCGTCCTTCACGCCGTCCCGCCGCATCCCGCCATTGTGGACATGCTCTGGGCCTTGACCGTCAGCCCGGAGTTTCAGTATATCCGGTGAGCGGGGGCGAGGGCCATATCAGTCGCCACGGGTTGAAACCCAAGGTTTTATTGGGGTGAGGCTGCCAAAAGCCCCGTGTCCAGGGGACACACCGGAACGACGACCTCTGCTCTTGCGCCCCCTGGACGCTGGGCACTTCTCAGCCTCGGGTTTCAACCCGTGGCGCCTGCTATTGCGAGGAACATTGCCGATGAAGACCCTATCTCGTGTCCTGCTCTTATGCGCCGCGATGGCTGCCCCCATGCCCGCGCTGGCGCAGGCGGCGGCTTCGTCCGCCGACCGTCCGTTCCTGAACCCGCTGTTCAGCGATTATATGGTGTTCCAGCGTGGGCAGTCCGATCCCGTTTGGGGCTGGACCACGCCGGGCGCGACCGTCCGCGTCAGCGTCGCGGGCAAAAGCGCGCAGGCCGTGGCGGGCACAGACGGCGCGTGGATGGCGCACCTGCCACCGCTGCCGACGGGCGGGCCGTACACGCTGCGGGTGGATGGGCCGCAGACCGTGATCTGCGTCAACGTCCAAGTGGGCGACGTGTGGGTCTGCTCCGGGCAGTCCAATATGGAGTTCGGCATCGGCAACACCGTCAACGCCGACCAGGAAATTGCGGCGGCGAACTACCCCAAGATACGCCTGTTCATGGTGCAGCACAATGTCAAAGTTGACCCACAAGCGACGGCCCCCGTCTCCCCCTGGGCGATTTGCACCCCGCAGAGCGTCAAGCAGGGCGGCTGGAACGGCTTCAGCGCCGTCGGCTACTTCTTCGGGCGAAACCTCTATGAGAACCAGCACGTCCCCATCGGCTTGATCGAGACCAATTGGGGCGGGACGCCCGCCGAGGCGTGGACCAGCGGGCCGGCGCTGGCGAAGCTGCCGGACTTTCAGGCCGCCGTGGCGCAGTTGACGGACCAGAGCAATGCCGCATCCAGCCTGACACAGCAGATGAGCGTATGGTACGCCAAAAACGATCCCGGCGCGGCGGGCAAGTGGTCCGACCCGGCGACGGACGACGCGGCCTGGCCGACAATGACCCTGCCCGCGCTGTTCCAGGACGCGGGCATTCCCGAACTCAGCAGCTTTAACGGGATCATCTGGTTCCGCAAGACGGTAGACCTGCCCGCCGACGCCGTGGGCAAAGACATCATCCTCCACTTCATGGCGGATGACAACGACACCACCTGGATCAACGGGACTCAGGTGGGCGCGACCGAGGGCTACAACGTGGCGCGCGCCTATCATATCCCCCCCGGCGTCCTGAAGGCGGGGCCAAACACCATCGCCGTCCGTGTCCTGGACACGGGCGGCAAGGGGGGCATCTACGGCGACCCGGCGGGCCTCTCGTTGGAAGTGCCGGGGGGTCAGACCGTCTCCCTCGCGGGACAATGGCGGTATCAAGTGGGGGTGTCGCTGGCGAAGGCCACGCCGCTGCCGCGAGGCCCGGTGGATCAGAACACGCCGACAACACTTTACAACGGCATGGTCAACCCCCTGATCCCCTTCGGCATCAAGGGCGCGATCTGGTATCAGGGCGAGGCCAACGCGGGGCGGGCCTATCAGTACCGGACACTGCTGCCGGCGATGATCGGCGACTGGCGGACGCGCTGGGGTGAGGGCAATTTCCCCTTCTACATCGTCCAGCTTGCGAACTGGGCGCCCGGCGGCGAGTCGTGGCCGGAGCTGCAAGAGGCGCAGTGGCTGACGGCGAAGAACGTCCCGAACGCCGGGATCGCGACCGCCATAGACATCGGCGACTCCGCCGACATCCACCCCAAGAACAAGCAGGAAGTGGGACGCCGCCTGGCCCTGGTCGCCGAAGCGCAGGAGTTCGGAGAGAAGGTGGAGGATTCCGGCCCGCTCTACAAGGCGATGACCACTGAAGGCGGCGCGGTCCGGATGACGTTCACCCACCTGGGCGGCGGCCTGACGGCCAAGGGCGGCGCTCCCCTGACGGGCTTCACCATCGCGGGCGCGGACCGGAAGTTCATCCCCGCCGACGCCCGCATTGTCGGCGACACGGTTGTTGTTTCCTCGGCTCAGGCCCCCAGCCCCGTCGCCGTCCGCTACGCCTGGGCCTCCGACCCGCCCGTCAGCCTGTACAACAAGGCGGGCCTGCCCGCGCTGCCCTTCCGCACGGACGACTGGCCGGGGGTGACGGCGAACAATCGGTAAGAGAGGAGGGCGAACACAAGGTTCGCCCCTACACGTTCCGACCATACCCCGTAGGGGCGAACCTTGTGTTCGCCCTCCTGTTCCTAGCCCGATAGACTAAGAGCTTATCATGCCACAAGACAAACCGACACTGACGCGCCGCCGCCTGCTCCAGATGGGACTGGCGGCGGGGGCGGCGGGGACTCTGAACTTGATTGGTGCCAGCAGCGTCAACGCTGCGCCCGCCAAAGTGCTCGCCGCCAAGTCCAAAGCGACGGCGGACGCGATCATCGTGATCTGGCTGCCGGGCGGGGTGGCGCAGACGGACACCTGGGACCCGAAGAAGTTCACGCCCTACGTCCAGGGCATGAAGGGGGCCGACATCCTCGGCACCTGCCCCTCCATCCCCACCGCCGCCGACGGCATCCGGCTGGGAGCGGGATTAGATAACATCGCCTCCGTCATGGACAAGGGGACGGTTCTCAGGAGCCTGACCAACAAAACCAAGTTCGGCGCGGTCCACCTCAAGGCCCAATACTACATGATGACCGGTTACCTGTTCCCCGCCGGGGTGCAGGCGCCGAGCCTGGGCGCGGTCGTCAGCCGGACCCTGGGGCGGCGCGACCCGAACATTCCGGCCTATATTGACATCGGGCGGGACATCAACACCAGCAACGAAGAGTTCCTGTTCATCAACGAGTTCATGGGGCCGGGGTTCTACGGGGTCAAGTACGCGCCCTTTATGATCCCGGAGCCGGCTCAGGGCCTGCCGACGCTGAACGCCGTGGCCGGCATGGACATGACGCGCCTGGACCGTCGCCAGCATTACCTGGAGGCCATCACCGGCCTGGCCGCGCCCGAACTCCGCACGGCGCATCCCGTCAAGGACTACGTCAAGGTGATGGAGGACGCGCGGGCGATGATGGACTCGCCGGTCAAGCGCGCCTTCCGGTTCGCCGAGGAGGAAAAGCCCGAAACGCTCCGCGCCTACGATGTCGGCCATCGGTTCGGCTTCGGCTGCCTGCTGGCCCGGCGGCTGGTCGAGAGCGGCGCGCGGTTCGTCCAGGTGGAGTACCAGTACGAGCCGTTCGGCGGCTTTGATATGCACGCCGACGGCGGGCCGCGCATGAGGGCGATGAAGGCGCAGGTAGACCGCCCCATCGCCCAGCTCATCCGCGACCTGGACGCGCGCGGGCTGTTGGAACGCACCCTGGTCGTCGTGATGACCGAGTTCGGCCGCACCATCGCCAACCAGCCCGCCGCCGGGACGGAAGCCTTCGGCTTTGCCGAGCGCTCCACCGGCTCGGACTTGATCATCCAGAGCGAAAAGATGTACGGCTTCCACGGCCACTTCAGCAGCGGCAACTGCATGTTATTCTTCGGCGGCGGCTTCAAAAAAGGCTTCGTCTACGGCAAAACCGCCGACGCCCACCCGCTCCTGCCCATCGAGAACCCCGTCCGCCTGGAAGACGTCCACGCCACCATCTACAAAGCCCTGGGCATCCCCGCCGACACCAGCTACGTCACCGAGCAGCGCCCCTTCTACGTCACCAACAACGGCAAAGGCGTCCCGATAGACGCCCTGCTGGCCTAAAACGCCGGATGGGGTGATAACTCCGGGAAGCGCCCGTTCTACGTCACCACGATGGGGCGGACCAATTCGGATGTGCTGGCGAAGGTATAAGGACTCTCGGTCCCGATAAGGATAAATGGATTGGAACGAGGCAGGTGTTCCAATCCATTTATCCTTCTGTTCCTTTTTCGGTGAATATTACGATTCCAGCGTGCATACTGTAAAACAATAAGCACCAGAATGAAGCCGAAGGCTGTTCAGTAGTAGATGATAGATAATTATTGGAAGCAAATGCCCAACCGCCAAAATAGCTGAATACGCCTTGCCAGTACTGCCCGACAAAGCATTGGTCACGAATGGAGACCCAGGGTTCCTTATTTATGTAATCGTCATCCTGGATGAGCTGCTTTACATCAACCGTCACATCGTATTTGTCCCAATCGGGAAGAACTAGAGAATTGCGTGTCCAAAGCCCTTTCGCGATTGTGGAGCAGAAGCGATTTACGCGATCAGAGTCTAATAGGAGCGCCGAGGTTGCCCCCAGATGTATTCCACCGGCGCTTCTAACCTCTACTTTCTTCATCCGATCAATCATGTCTTTGTGAATACCGCGACCTGCTAATGGCCGCTGGAAGCCACGGATGGCATTGCCAAAACCCTGCTTGGCAGCGGACGTGAACGATGTTGCCTGTAAATACCGAGTGACGTACTCGTCGTCCTTTCCCTTCGTCTTATTGCAGGACCGACAGGACCATAACTTGACATACTCTGGGGGAGAGTTTGGGGCGAACATAATGCGCGGAACTACATGTTCAACTTCTAAAAGCATCTTAGAGTTGCCACACAAATAACAATGCTGTCGCAACTCGCTGGTTGGGGCTACGGGAAACAATGGACGCCGTTCAGCGTATTTTAGAGAGGGATTTGCTTCCATATCTTAGACCTACGGGAAGTCTTCATGGCACCTTTAGGGGAATTGTTGGGTAACGCTCATCCGGAAGTTGCGGTTCTGATTCTTCCAAGTGTACCACTTTGTCGAAGCCTATGCAGGAAAACAGGATACCAACTTAGCTTCGTTCTATGTTTAGTCTACCCTACTATAACAACTATGTGGATGCACCGGGATGCTATAATGAAGCAGAACAGGAAAACGAGCGATGGCAAAACTAGAAATCGAATTAGCGCCCGAAGAACAAGCCCAAATTCAGCAGGAGGCGGAGCGCGCAAGCCTCCCCTTGGGTGAGTGGGTCCGTCAGCAGATACTCCGCAGGCCGGTCGCCGCCTTCATCACGGACGACGGCGAGGTGTTTGAGATTCCCGATCTGCCGGAAGATTTGGGCCGCGCCTGCGCCCTTGCCAGCGAAGCCACCCTCAAGAAGTTCTGGGACACGCCGCCTCTCATCATCGCCCCACCCGTTTCTGAATGAGGAGGCCGAGACATTAGCCGTCTCACCCTGCTCCGCAAGTTGCCATTGGCGGGGAAGGTTTGAGGCGGAGGCGGTCGCAGGTAAACCCAGGCCATGAACCAGACCACTGAAGATGTCATTGAATACCTGAACTTCCCCGAATCGGACTTCGGCACGACGCCGCTGGACGCCGAACTGCTGCAAGACGCGGCCCTGCTCCGGGACCGGGTCGCCGCCCTGCTGGAGTCGCCACGGCCTTCGCCGGACAGCCGCGCCCTGGGGGAGTCGCTGCGCGGGCGTTTGGACGAGGCCGATTGGGAGGCCGTTTCGCGCGAGATTCGGGAGCGGGTCAAGATGGCGTCCGGCTTCTTTGACCCGGTGGAAGAAAACATCCGCCAGGCAACGAAATGAGCGGCGGGGGCGGTCGTAGGGACGAACCCTCGGCAGGGCGATTGCCTCTGAACCCCCGGCCTTGAAAGGCCGGGCTACCCGGAGTGAAAGCCGCTTCGCGGCTGAAGAAGCCCCGAAGGCAGGGACAAGAGGGGCTTGTCCTCAGTGCCGGAGGCACTTCCACTGAGGGTAGACCGGCACTTACAGTGCCGGGGACTTCAGAGGCAATCGCTCTGCCGAGGGCTTGCCCCTTTTGCTTTTGCTCCCTTGCGTCTGGTACAATAGCCCATGCCGCCCCTCCAGGCCATCTTTTTCGACATCGGCGATACCCTCGTCTTTGACGACCCGCCCCTGCGGGAGCGGCTGGCCTCGGCGGCGCGGTCGGTCGGGCAGCCATTGGACGCGGCGCGGCTTCCGGCGGCGTTCCGGGCGGGCGAGGCGTATGCGGTGGGCCGCTACGTCCAGGGCGTTCCCTGGGACGCGCCGGACGCCATGCGCGAGGGCGTGGCGCGGATGTGGCTGGCCCTGGACCGCCCGCCGCCCGATGACGAGTGCTGGCAGGCGCTGGGCGCGGCGTTCGCCGCCGTCCCGTTCACGCGCTATGTCCACCCGGACGCGCCCGGCCTGCTGCGCGAACTCAAAACGCGCGGCTTCACGGTCGGCGCGATCTCCGATTGGGAGACGACGCTGCCCAATCTGCTGGCCGGGATGGGCCTCGCCCAACATTTAGACGCGCTGGCCGTGTCCGCCATCGTCGGCGTCACCAAGCCCAGCCCGCGCTTGTTCCAGGAAGCCTTGCGGCAGGCGAACGTCGCGCCCGAACACTCCCTGCACGTCGGCGACTGGTATGAGCTGGATGTCGCGGGCGCGCGGGCGGCGGGGATGCAGGCGCTGCTGCTGGACAGTCACGGTCGCCGCCCCGACGCCGACTGCCCGCGCGTCGAGACGTTTGATGCGCTGGCCGCCTATCTTCTGGCGCTCCTGCGCCCCGTTGACGGACTGTAGAGAAAGCCCTAAATCACCCCCTAGCCCCCAATTCTGGGGGAACCAGAGGAGCCACTTCCAACTCCTGCTCCCCCAGAATTGGGGGTGGGGGGCGATCTGTCGCTTTTGTATGTCGTATCTTAGGACCCGCCGCCCATGCCCCAACAAGTCTCTCCCAGACAAGTCTTCGCCCCCGTCCTCGCCAATGACGAGATCATCGCGGGCCACAAAGTCCTCACCTGCGAGGCGCCCGCCATCGCCGCGCTGGCCCGGCCCGGCCACTTCGTCAATGCGCTCACGGCGGAGCGGACGGACCCGCTGCTGCGGAAGCCGTTCTCCATTTACACCGTGGACCGGGAACGGGGCCGGATCAGCCTGCTGTACTCCATCGTCGGCGCGACGACGCAGGGCATGGCGCGCAAGACGCCGGGGGACACGCTGGACTTGGTCGGGCCGCTGGGCGGGCGCATCTTCCGGCCCGACGACCGCCCCGGCGCGACGCACATCATGGTCGGCGGCGGCTACGGCGTCCCGCCGCTGGTCTTTCTGGCCCGCGAATTGCAACTCGCTGAGGTTGCCCCCACCCTGCTCTTCATCATCGGCGCGCGGCGCAAAGACCTGCTGCTGTGCCAGGCGGAGCTGGCGGCGGCGGGTGTGGACGCGCGGGCGGCGACCGAGGACGGCTCGCACGGGACGTTGGGGCGCGTGACGGACGTCCTGGAGCCGATCTTGCAGGAGCGGTCGGGGCAGCCCGTGACGGTCTACTGCTGCGGGCCGACCCCGATGATGCGGGCGGTCGGTGACCTGTGCGGGAGGCTCGGCGTTCCGTGCCAAGTGTCGGTCGAAGTGTCCATGCCCTGCGGCATCGGCGTCTGCATGGGCTGTGTGCTGGACCTGACCGATGGCCGCCGCGTCCGCTGCTGCGTGGACGGCCCGGTCTTCGAGGCGTCGGAGGTCAAATGGTGAACACATCCGTTAAGATCGGCAAGCTGACGCTGCGGAACCCGGTCGTGACCGGATCGGGCACGTTCGGCTTCGGCCCCGAAATGGCCGAGGTCGTAGACTTGACGAAAATCGGCGCGTGCGTCGTCAAGAGCACGTCGCGCGAGCCGCGCCTGGGCAACCCAACGCCGCGCATCATCGAGACGCCTTCGGGCATTCTGAACGCCATCGGCCTGCAAAACGGCGGCGTGGAGAACTTCATTGCCGAGAAGCTGCCGTTCCTGCGGCAGTTCGACGTGCCCGTCATCGTCAACCTGGTCGGCTACGAGGTCGCCGATTATGTTTACCTGGCCGAGCGCTTGACCGAGGCAGGCGGGGTGCATGGGTTGGAAATCAACATCTCCTGCCCCAACGTCAAGCACGGCTGCGACTTTGCTGTGGACCCCCTGCTGACCGGGGAACTCATCCGCGAGGTCCGCAAAGCCACCGACCTGACCCTAATCACCAAGCTGTCCCCGAACGTCACGGACATGGTTCCCATCGCCCGCGCCGCCGTGGACGCCGGCTCGGACGGACTTTCGCTCATCAACACCCTGCTCGGCACGGCCATTGACGTGCGCCGTCGCAAATTCCGCCTCGCCAACATTACCGGCGGCCTGAGCGGTCCCGCCGTCAAGCCCGTCGCTCTGCGCTGCGTCTGGCAGGTGCATCGCGCCCTGCCGAACGTCCCCCTCATCGGCATGGGCGGCGTGATGACAGCGACCGATGCCGTCGAGTTCCTGCTGGCCGGAGCGACAGCAGTAGCAGTCGGTACGGCCACGTTCGTGAACCCGACAGCAGTGACGGATGTGGTAACAGGGTTGGAAAAGTATCTGACGGAAAACGGGATCGAGGACGTAAATGAGTTAGTAGGTGCGGTACAATAACAGCAAGCATATTACTGATAAGGCACAAAGACAAGCGTATATCCTGGCTCAATGGCAAATCGAAAACCACGCATTTTTATAGGCTCCTCCGTTGAAAGCCTGGAAATCGCTGAGGCTATTCTCTACAATCTTGAATATGTCGCGGAGGTTACGCCTTGGTCGGCCGGCATCTTTTTGCCATCGAACACAGCACTAGACAGCCTCATCACCAGCCTGGAAACTTTTGACTTTGCCGTGTTCGTATTTTCGCCTGATGACGTCTTGCAGATACGGAACCAGCAAGTATCAGTGGCGCGAGACAATGTGATTTTTGAGTTGGGCTTGTTTATTGGCAAGCTAGGCAAGAGACGTTGTTTTATCGTTGTTCCACGCAATGACCCTGATTTGCACTTGCCTACTGATCTGATTGGCTTTACGCCTGGAACCTACGAGCCGGATAGGTCTGATCAGAATTGGCGCGCGGCATTGACATTCGCCTGTGTTGACATAAAAATGGTCATCAAAGAGTTGGGACCAGTTAGTCGTTCAAAACCACCAGCGGACGGAGACCAGCAACATGGTAATTGATAAAGAACTCACTCTCGATCAATCCTTCACGCCTCAGATCAATTTAGGATCTAACATCAATGAAGGGGCGGCATTTGTCGCACAGACTTACACAGCCGGCATCAACGGTATCCTTTCAGGCATCAGGCTCAATATCCTGTCTAAAGCAAGCCTCAATCCCCAGACGGTGTTTGCCATCTACCCTCTTCGTGTCGCCATCCGGCAAGTTCGGGGTGGCTTTCCGAGCGCAGCGACATTGGGTGAGACTATAGTTTTTGATGGGAGCGCTCCTCCTGACCGCCTCATAACTTTTCCCACTCCTATACTACAAGAGGCAGGAACGCAATACGCGATCGTTGTCAATTATGTAAACGCACCCCCAGCGGGAGCCGGCCATTGGCTAGGGAACTGGTATGGTTCGACTGGCGATCAATATCCTGACGGGGAGCTGTTTTACGGACCAGAAGGCGAGACTTGGTACGCCAGCAGCGTAAAAGATCACGATGTGCAGTTTCAAACGTATGTCGTGCCGAACTGAGCAAGGTTCTTTCGCAAAAGCCACGTTTCAATTGCAGGCATCAAGCGTTGGAGTGAAGCGAGAGGTGAGAGCGGTGGAGGGGCCATGATTGCCTTTGACTTTGACCGCGCCAAGATGCGGCGGCGGTTGGCAACCTATAGCGTAGTCCTTTTGGCAGGCATCGCGTTCATGTTTTTCGGCCTATCTTTATCCCATCTTGTCGGACAAGGCTGGGTGGGATGGCTTGTCCTTGTGCTGATCTATGTCGTTTGGATACATCTGATTGAGCCGCTACGGTGGGTCGGCGTTCTATGGCGCGGCTTGAGGCGGCAGGAAGCCGCCATCGTCGTCAACCAATCAGGAGTTGTAGACAACGCTTCTGAATACGTTCTCGGCCAACTCTCTTGGGACGAGATCGAGAAGATGTACCCCTACGACTGGAACTCCCGCTTGCTCCTGAACTGGTGGAAGAGAATGCCCGTGATCTCTAAACAGCGGGGCATTGCGGTCGTCGTAAAGGACGGCATTGACCTTCAGCACCTAGTTCATGGTAAGTCAAGGCTTATCCGGTCGTTGACGAGGCAGTGGTATGTCAGCGGACGCGGACGGTGGCTGTTCATCCCAGAGATGGTGCTTGCCGTCACTGCCGATGAACTGATGAAGAGCCTTAACGACTTCTACACGACGCAGGTGAGAGGGCCGGTTTGGCCCGCTTTCACCAGCGACACCAGCATTGGCGCGATGTCTTTCAGCGGCAGGATATAATCTACCCCGCCAGTCTCAATCGCCGTGTGGGGCATGGAGAACGCCTCGGAACTGGCCTCGTCCTGGGCGATGGTCGGCCCGCCGGCATCCTTGACCGCCCGTAGGCCAGTCGCACCGTCCCCGTCCCCACCACATCTGGCAACAAAGCGGCACGCAGGCAGGAGAACGCGCAGACTACGGCCAATTGTCTCTCATGCTGTCGGGCAAACGGTTCGTGATCTGGGGCCTGTGCCGCCTGTCGGTGCGCGTGGCGCAGGCGATGGCGGCGGGGCGGGCGCAGGTGACGGTGATCCGTCTGAACGGTGAACCCGATACGCTGCTGCCCCTGCTCGGCGACGGCGTGCGGGCGCTGGACGCCCGGACAGAGGCCGATGGCGAGACGCTGCGCGCGGCCGGGCTGGCCGAGGCCAATGCGCTGCTGGCCCTGTCCGAGAGCGACCTGGGGAACCTCCACGCGGCCGTCGCCGCCCGCGACACGGCTCCCCACGTCCCGGTGGTCCTGCGCGCCTTCGACCCCCTGCTCGCCGATCAACTGGAGCAGGGCTGGAACGTCCGCCGTGCGTACAGCGTTTCGGCCCTCGCCGCCCCGGCCTTTGTCGCCGCCGCCTGCGGCGACACCGTGATGGAAACCCTGCGGCTGGGGGACGGCGAAGTCCCCCTCTGCCGCTTGACGGTCCGGTCCGGCTCGCCGCTGGCCGGGTGGAGTGCCGCCGACGTGAAGGCCCGGCTGGGCTGCGCCGTTCTCGCCCGATCTTCGGAAGGCGGCGCGTGGCGGGCGGTGGCGGGCGACGCTGCACAGGAGCCGCTGCGCGTGGGCGAGGAGGTCTTATTAGGCGGCCCGCGCGAGTCCGTCCTGCGGGCGGTCACAGGCAACGCAGGCTGGCGCAAGAAGCGCCGGCGCCCGTTCGACCGGAAGCGTCCTCCGCGCGCTGCCGCGTCAAGGCACTCGACGCGCCTGATGCCCACCGCCGCCGCGCTGGCCGCCGTGCTGGTCGCCTCAATCTTCGTCTTCCGCCATGCCCTGCACCTCAGCCCCGTGGACGCGCTTTACTTCGTCGTCACGACGGCAACGACGACCGGCTACGGGGACATCAGCCTGAAAGACACGCCGGACTGGCTGAAGCTTTTCGGCTGCCTTGTGATGCTGACCGGCGGCGCGCTGCTGGGCATCCTCTTTTCCTACCTCGCGGCTCTCGCGACGGCGGAGCGGCTGGACGAGACCATGAGCCGCCGCGCGGGGCGTCTGACGGGCCATGTCGTCGTGGCAGGGCTGGGCAACCTGGGCTACCGCGTGACCCGGCACCTCACCGACCTGGGGCTGGACGTGGCCGTGCTGGACCTCACGCCCCGCCCGCGCTTCGCCGAGACCCTGCGCGCCCGCGCGCCGGTCCTGGCGGGGGACGCCTCGCTGCCGGACAACCTGGAGCGGGTCGCCGTCGAATCCGCCGCCGCGTTTCTGGCCTGCACCAACGACGACCTCGCCAACATCCAGGCCTGCCTGTACGCCCGCCGCCTCAACCCCAAGATCACCACCGTCGCGCGCATCTTCGACGACGCCCTGGCCGAGCAATTGACGGGGGCTTTCGCCATTGACTGCGCCCTGTCCGCCTCCGGCGCCGCCGTCAGCGCCTTCGTCGGCGCGGCGACGGACGAGCTGGCTCTGCGCCCCCTGACGCTGGGCGGGCTGACGTTCCTCGCGGGCCGGCATCAGGCCGAACAGCCGCTCCTGGCCGAAACCCTCGCCGCCTGGCGCGCGTCCGGCGTCCGCGTGCTGGCTTTCCGCGTCCCCGGCGGATCCCTGCGCGCCCCTTCCGACCTCGCGCCACCGTGTCCGGCGGGGACCGAACTGATTCTTTGCGGCCCCGCCGAGGCGGTACGCGGGATCATCGGGGGGTGAAGAGAATACCCCTCCCGGCTCACAAGTTCGCCACCCTCCCCTGTGAGGGAAGGGAGCAAGAGGGGAAAGACCCCGCCTCTGAACACGAGGCAGGAGCCATCGTCTTCTCCGAAGCCCTTCCCTAACAGGGGAGGGTGGCGAACTTGTGAGCCGGGAGGGGTAGACCTAAGCCTTCCCCGCCTCAAACCGCGCGACCAATTCCCTTGTTGCCGCCTCCATGTCCGGCGCGGCGACGACGGCAGACACCACGGCGGCGGCGTCCGCGCCCGCTTCGGCGACCTCGGCGATGTTGTCCGCGTTGATCCCGCCGATGGCGACAATCGGGATGTCCGGGAAGGCCGCCTTGATCTCGCGGAGGCGCCCCACCCCAATCGGCTCGCCCGCGTCCAGCTTCGTCTTGGAGCCGAAGATGGCCCCGACGCCGAAGTAGGAAGCATACGGCGCGGCGGCTTTGGCTTCTTCCATGGTGGCGACTGAGACGCCGATCAACTTGTCCGGGCCGAGCAGCCGCCGGGCGTCGGCAGGTATCATGTCATCCGGGCCGAGGTGAACGCCGTCAGCACCGGAGGTAAGGGCAATGTCAACGCGGTCATTGACGATGAACAAAGACGCGGCCTCACGGGCGAGGCTACTGAGACGCTGAACGAGGTCTATCAACTGGGGTGTGGAGCGGCGCTTATCGCGAAGCTGCACGATTGTAGCGCCCCCGTTGAGAGCCGCCTGCGTCGTATCTTCTGCGGAACGGTCTGGTCGCAGGTCTGGATCGGTCAGGACGTACAGACCATGTAACAGACTGATTCTCTCCATGTGGGTCCTCCTCCTGGCACTGCTGTAGGTGCGTACAGAGGCGAAAACATCAGGATAGCCTCGGCCATTCCCGACAGCAGCAGGAGACAGTAGCGCGCGTGTCAGCAAGTTCTTTGAGTGCTTTACGGCCTGGTCAACAGGGAAATGTTTCGCCAGATGCGCGGCAATGGCGGAGGACAAGAAACAGCCCGTGCCGTGCGTGTGGGCAGTGTCTACCCTCCGGTCGGTGTATATCTGCCGATGCCCCTCATTGTCTACAAGAAGATCGTTCGGCTCATCAGGCAGATGCCCTCCCTTCACCAATGCCGCCCTTGCACCCAATGAAACCAGATGTTCCGCAGCGGCTTGCATCGTCTTCAGGGTGTCAACGGACAGGGATGTCAGGATGCTTGCTTCTTCTAAGTTCGGTGTAATCAGATCGCACAGGGGCATCAACTCGGTCAGCAATGCCTCGCGCCCGGCTTCGTCCAGCAAGGGGACGCCGCCGGTGGAAGCAAGGACGGGGTCGAGGACGACGTTCGGGGGGGCGTACTTGCGGAGGGCGGCGGCGACGGCGCGAACCTGGTCGGCCCCGCCGAGCATCCCGATCTTGACGGCCTGGACTTTCGTGTCGCTCAGGAGGGAGTCAATCTGGGCGGCCAGCACGTCGGCGGGGACGAGGTGGACGCTCTGAACACCGAGGCTGTTCTGGACGGTCAGGGCGGTAATGGCCGAGACGCCGACGACGCCCAGGGCGGCGAAGGTCCGCAGGTCAGCCTGGATGCCGGCGCCGCCGCTGGGGTCCGAGCCGGCGATGGTGAGGGCAACGGTCGTCATGGCGTGCTCCCAAATCGGGCGGGGTCGAAGGCGGCGGGGAGCGGCGCGTCGTGCAGAAGGTGGTCGGCCATTAATTGCCCCGTCACCGGCGAGAGCAGGATGCCGTTGCGCCCGTGCCCGGTCGCGACGTGGACGTTGTCCCAGCCCGGCACGCGCCCCAACAGCGGCAGGCCGTCTGCGCTGACGGGCCGCAGGCCCGCCCAGGCGCTGTGCAGGGGCCAGTCGGCGAGGGCCGGGGCGAGGGCAATCGCCTCGGCGCGCAGGCCGTTAATGTCCGCGTCGTCGGTTTCGGCGGCAAAACCGGCCCATTCCTCGGTCGCCCCGGCCACGATGCGCCCGTCGGCGCGCGGCACGAGGTACGCGCCGTGCGTGTAGAGCGTGTGCGCGAACGGCGCGGGCGACTGCGGGCCGAGGGCAAGTATTTGGCCCCGGAGCGGCGTCACCGGCACGTCGAAGCCCAGCCACTGCCCCAGCGGGCGGCTCCACGCCCCGGCGGCGAGGACCAGCGTCCCGAACGGGCGCCGGGCGGGGCCGGACCGAACGGCGTGGGCGCGGCCTTCCGCCGTTTCCAAGCTCGCTGCCGGGTGGTCGGAGAGGATTTCGACCTTGTGCCGACGGCAGGCGGCGGCGAGGGCAGCCCGCAGGCGGCGCGGCTCGATGTGCTTCTCTTGAGGCGACAGCACGGCGGCCTGAACACCCCCGCCCAAGCCAGGCTCCAGGCGGCGCGCTTCGGCCCCGGTCAGCCGGTGCAGCGGCAGGCCCAGGGCAGGCTGCCAGGCCAGGGCGCGGCACAAGGCCGCTTCCTCGCCTTCCGTCCGGGCGACGCGCAGCATCCCCGGCCCGCCGATCTCAGGCGCTTCGCCGGTCGCTTCCTGCAAGTCCGCGAGGAACGGGGGGTAGCGGCGCAGGCTGTCCAGGGCCAGGTCAAGAAACGGCCCCGGCTGGCTCGCTTCGGCCAGGGGCGCCAGCATCCCCGCCGCCGCCGAGGAGGACTGCCCCGGCTCGCCCGCGTCCCACACCGTCACCGACGCGCCCTGGCGGCTCAGATGGAAGGCAATCGAAAGCCCGATGACGCCGCCGCCGAGAATAAGAAAGTCCGTCGCCGCCACGCGGTCAGCCTCCCGCCATCATCTGGACGATCTCCAGCACGTCGCCATTTTGGAGGGGCGTCTCGTCATACTGCCCGCGCGGCACGATCTCGCCGTTCCGCTCCACGACCACCATCTTGGCGTTCAGATTGCGCGCCGCGAGGAATGCCCCCAGCGTCGGCGCGTCCTCCACGTCGCGCACGTCCCCGTTCATGATAAGCTGCATTCTCGTTCCTCCCAGGCGGCGTCCAGCGCCGTCCGATACGTTTGGGCTATCGCCCTCGGGTCGGCGGCCCGCATGATCGGCGACAGGACGGCCACGCCCGCCGCGCCCGCGTGGATGCAATCCGCCGCGTTCTCCGGCGTTACCCCGCCGATGGCGAGGACGGGAATGGAGACGGCGGCGCACACGTCCCGCAGGAAGTCCAGCCCCGCTGGGGGGATGTCTGGGTGGCTCTGCGAGGCGAAGATGGTCCCGGCGACGATGTAATCCGCGCCTTCCCCGGCGGCGGCGTGTGCAAACGCGACGGAATGTACGGAGCGACCGAACGCCAGCCTGTCTCCCAGGTGCTCCTGCAAGAACCGGAAAGAGCCACCGCTGCTCGGCAGGTGTCTCCCCCAAATGCGGGCCAACGCGGGCGGTCCGTTGACGACAAGCAAAGCGCCGCCTACTGCTGCATACATAGCCTTGATTTGTGGCCTGAGTTCGTCTTTTGGCGTCACCTTGTCCCGCCACTGCACCACATTGACGCCGCCCGCGACGGCTTCCGTGACGATCTCCGGCAGGCGGGGCGACGGCTCCGTGACCAGCATCAGGCAGGGCTGGGGCAGGCTCGTCACCGCACGACGCCTTCGAGCGGGCTGCTTGCCGAAGCGTAGGGCAGGACGGGCATCCGGCCCGCGAGGTAGGCTTTGCGGCCCGCCTCGACCCCCATCCGCATGGCCGCGCCCATCTGCGCCGGGTCGGACGCGCGGGCGATGGCCGTGTTGACCAGGCAAGCCGACGCGCCCATCTCCATCGCCGCCGAGGCTTCGGAGGGAACGCCGAGGCCGGCGTCCACGACGACGGGGACGGTCGCCTGCTCGATGATGATCTGCACTTGCTCGCGCGTCTTCAGCCCCTGCCCGCTGCCGATGGGCGAGGCCAGCGGCATGACGGTATGCGTCCCGATCTCTTGAAGCCGCAGGGCGAGCGCCGGGTCGGCGTTGATGTAGGGCAGGACGATGAAGCCCTCTTTGACCAGGGTTTGGCACGCCTCGAACGTGCCGATGGGGTCGGGCAGCAGGTACTTGGGGTCGGGGATGACCTCGACTTTGATCCAATCGGACAGCCCCATCGCCCGCGCCAGCCGCGCCGTCCGCACGGCCTCGTCGGCGGTGCGCGCCCCGGCGGTGTTGGGCAGGATGTGGTAGCGCCGCCAGTCGATCTCGTCCAGGATGCTGCGCGTGGGCGCGTCCAGGTCAATGCGCCGCAGGGCGACGGTGACGATCTCGCAGCCGGACGCCTCTAAGGCCGCGTTCATCTCCCCGGCATTGCGATACTTGCCCGTGCCGAGCATCAGGCGGGACCGAAAGGTCTTCCCGCCGATGGTCAGCCCGTCGTCGGGGTTCGTGTTGACAATTTTGTGCGCCTGCGCGGCAGGCGCCAAGCTCTCCATCAGTGCCATCGTCTTACTCCTCAATGCGAAAAATATCGTCCAGCGCCAGCGTCATGTCGGGGAACGTCAGGCTCTGCAACGTCTGCCCCGAACCATAGAGAGCTTCACGAACCGGCCCCTCTGGCGTCAGCCGCAGCACTTCCACCGTCTCACCTTCCGGGCTGACCAGCCAGCGCTCGTTGACACCGATAAGGCAGTAGTCGGCGATCTTTTCGGCTCGTACCCTACGGGTATCGCTTCCTGACAGCACTTCGACCACGATCTCCGGAGCCACCGTTAATGGAACATCAGCGTGATTTCCACCCGCCTCCTGCAACCGCTCGGCACTGATAAACAGCACATCCGGCTGCCGTGTCCGCAGAGGAAAACGCGAGACAAGAATGTCCAGCGGAGCATTCAGCGTTCTGCCGCGCCGGGTTTGGCGTTGATAGGCGCGCAAGAGTTCGAGGACGTTAATCCCGTACTCTTGATGCGGAATGGACGGAGAAGCCATGTAGAAAATCCTTACGCCATCAATGATGTCGTACCGCTGATTGATTTCCCCTTCGCGCAGATAGTCTTCATATGTAAGGATTTTGGGCGCGATTTCCGCCTCCGCAAGAGCCATCTTGTCAGCCTCCGTTTCGGTAATGCACTTAATCCCACCCGTGAGGGACGGGCCGCCGTGCAGTTTCATCAGGCGGCTTCCGCCGTCAGCCATATCTCAGTGTTAAGCAGGCGCGCGGCGTATTGAACGCTTCCTCCACGTCTTCCCGCGTCAGGCGCGGGTAGGCGCTCACGATGTCGTCTCGCGAAGCGCCCGACGCGGCGAGTTCCAAAAGGAATTCTACGCTTATCCGTGTGCCTTTGATGCAAGGCTTTCCTGCCAAGATAGCAGGGTTGGTCACGATCCGCTCGAACATGGCCGCCTCCGTTACTTATGGCCGCCTCCGTTACTTATGGCCGCCTCCGTTACTTATAGATCTCCCCGCCCTGCTCGCGGAAATCCTTGGCCTTTCCAATGATGCCAACATCAGGCCGCAGTGCCTACGGTCCAGTTGTGCGCGCGCTTGAACTCCTCTCGGCGTCGCTCGATTTCTTGCAGGGACTCGCCGCCGGGCCAGGGGCCGGTCCAGGCCTTTGGGAGCAGCCATATCTCTGGCTCCCGCTCTTCCAGAGCGATTTCTTTGGTGAGGCGACGGCAGGCGTCTTGAACGCGCTCGTGTTCGCCCGAGGTCAAAACGTAAATCCAGAGTTCCACATGGTTGGTGAAAGACTGGGTGGCGAACTCCAATTTCACATTCGGAAACTCCTCACAGAGACGAGTTTCAATCTCCGTCAGCACTTCATCTGTTGACTTCTGCATGACTCTTTTCCTTATGAGCCGACGAACCGCAGTGCGGCCTGAGAAATTTCGTTGGCGAGGTCCAGGTTGAACCGCGCCGCGTCTGTCCAACTGTCGTTGGTTATTATGATCCACCGCGTATTAGGAGGGTCTCGCTGGACTTTATATGGCGAATAGTCAGCGACATGACGGTTCGCGCGGGCCTCTATGACTCGGTTGGCGGCATCTTCAGGCAGGCCGGAGCGATGGCGGAAGCTGCTGTCTTTAAGAAGTGTCCTGAATGCCTGGATGCTCTCCTCGTGCCCGTCCGGGTCCCACTTGTTCTGCCAGAGCGCCATCGCTCGCAGCGAGTGGTGGACGCTGTAGTAGGCGCGGCTGATGGCGGCGCGCAACGTCTCTTCATCGGCAGCGGCGGAAAACAGCGGGTTCGCGAGGTCAAGACAGCCGCCGGCCCGGATCAGGCGGTCCAGACACGCTTCTTCGATGGCTTCCAGCAGGCGCGGTTTCAGGCCGGAGGCCGGGAAAACGGCGTCATGGGCGAAAACCGCAGCCGTCTCGGACGCCGTGAGGCGATGCACGAAGATCAGCGTTTCGAGCGGCTGCGGCATCCGCGTTCCCCTACTTGTAGATTTCCCCGCCCTGGGCGCGGAACTCTTTGGCCTTCTCGGCCAGACCCGCCGCCACGTCTTCCTCCTTCACTACGTTCAGCGAGGCGGCGTAGTTGCGGACGTCCTGGCTGATCTTCATGGAGCAGAAGTGGGGGCCGCACATGGAGCAGAAATGGGCGACTTTGGCGCCCTCTTGGGGCAAGGTCTCGTCGTGGAACTCCAAAGCCGTCTGCGGGTCGAGCGAGAGGTGGAACTGGTCCTCCCAGCGGAACTCGAAGCGGGCTTTGGAGAGGGCGTCGTCCCAGGACTGCGCGCCGGGGTGGCCTTTGGCCAGATCGGCGGCGTGGGCGGCGATCTTGTAGGCGATGACGCCGTCTTTCACATCCTTTTTGTTGGGCAGGCCCAGGTGCTCTTTGGGGGTGACGTAGCAGAGCATGGCGCAGCCGTACCAGCCGATCATGGCCGCGCCGATGGCGCTGGTGATATGGTCGTAGCCGGGCGCGATGTCGGTGGTGAGCGGGCCGAGGGTGTAGAACGGGGCTTCCTTGCACCACTCGATCTGCTTGTCCATGTTCTCTTTGATGAGGTGCATGGGGATGTGGCCGGGGCCTTCATTCATCACCTGGACGCCGTGTTCCCAGGCGATCTGGTTCAGCTCGCCCTGGGTCTTCAGCTCGGCGAACTGCGCCTCGTCATTGGCGTCGTAGATGGAGCCGGGCCGCAGGCCGTCGCCCAGCGAGAACGAGACGTCATACGCCTGCATGATCTCGCAGATCTCGGGGAAGTGGGTGTAGAGGAAGCTCTCTTGGTGGTGAGACAGGCACCATTTCGCCATGATAGAGCCGCCGCGCGAGACGATGCCGGTCATGCGTTTGGCGGTTAGGGGGACGTAGCGCAGGAGGACGCCCGCGTGGACGGTGAAGTAGTCCACGCCCTGCTCGGCCTGCTCGATGAGCGTGTCGCGGTAGACCTCCCAGGTCAGGTCTTCGGCCTTGCCGCCGACCTTTTCCAAAGCCTGATAGATGGGGACGGTGCCGATGGGGACGGGCGAGTTCCGCAGAATCCATTCGCGGGTCTCGTGGATGTTCTTGCCCGTCGAGAGGTCCATGACCGTGTCCGCGCCCCAGAGCGTGGCCCAGGTCATCTTGTGGACTTCCTCTTCGATGGAGGACGACACGGCGGAGTTGCCGATGTTGGCGTTGATCTTGACTAAAAAGTTGCGCCCGATGATCATCGGCTCGCATTCGGGGTGGTTGATGTTGACGGGGATGATGGCCCGCCCGCGCGCCACTTCCGAGCGGACAAATTCGGGCGTGATGACTTCGAGGATGGCTGCGCCGAACGACTGGCCTGGGTGCTGGCCGACGGATTGGGCGCGGTCCCGACCCTGGTTCTCGCGCAGGGCGATGAACTCCATTTCGGGCGTGATGATGCCCGCCCGCGCCTGCTGCATCTGCGTCACCATTCCCGTGCCCCGCCACGCCTGACGGCGGGGCGGCAGGGGCAGGTTCGGGTCCGAGTGGCCCGCGACAGGCTTGTAGCTGGCCTCGGCCCGCGTGTAGGCAACGCCCTCACGACCCCGAATCCACGGCTCGCGCAGGGGCGGGAGTCCTTGCCGGATGTCAATGCGGGCGTCGGGGTCGGTGTACGGCCCGCTGGTGTCATAAACGCGCATGGGGGCGTTGGCCTCCAGTACACCCGTCATCTGGTCGCGGGTCGGCGACAGGGAGATCTCGCGGTGTGGCACGCAGACATCCGGGTGGAGCGTCCCCGCCGTGTAGACCTTGCGGGAGGCAGGGAAGCGGTAGTCCCCGCCCGCGCCATCCGGGGTCCTGCCCTGGTCCAGCCTGCCGTTCGTTTTCGCAGCTTCCGCGTTGTTGCCGTTTTGGGTTGCCGATGCCATTTGTTGCTCCTCTTTCTCCCGATAGCCCCCTAGCCCTCAATAATGGGGGAACAAGAAGGATACTTTTCTTTGTTGGCTCCCCCATGATTGGGGGCTGGGGGGTCACACAAAAACCGCCGCCCCGCGAAAAACGGAACGGCGGCCTGTGCGTTTTAAGAACCCTTAAAACCTGCCCACGCCTCGCGCCCGCTTCCCTCCGCCGGCATGACCCGGATCAGGTTGATTGGGGTTGGTGCGTCCTTCGCGCCTCTCAGCCGGAACCTACGTCCGGCACCCCCAGCGGCCTCACAAGATTGTTGAAGATTGTCTGAGCGTATTATAGTCGGTCTATGGCGGGGCTGTCAAGTGCGGGGCGTGAAGGAGATGTAGCCGTCACTGAGCACGGGGGAGGCAGGCGAGACGCCGTCGCACAAGTACCAGTAGTTGCCGGACGGGTCGTTCTTTCGCAGGCGCATCCCCAGGCCGTTGTAGACGTAGCTGTCCGTGTGCCCGTCGGGGAAGCTCTGGCTCGTCAGGCGGTCTTCGTCGTCCCAGGTGTTGGTCGTCGTCTGCCCGTTCACCGTCTGCGTCAACAGGTTGCCGTTCGGGTCGTAGGTCTCGCTCTCCCCGATGCCCCCCGTCAGCTTGTCGTGCGCGTCAGTTGTGCTTCTAAGACTTCTGCAACGTCCCTGTGAAGTTTGCGCGTTTTGGGTGAGACTTTCTCGAAGAGCATACGAGCCGTGTCAACATCATTTAAATGCAATGATGCAAGGGCATACCATAGATATATTTCGTTCGGTAATTGAGAAGAGAAGACGGAAGAGTTGCGGACATCGTTGATCTCTTGCCACCTCTTCAGTTGAGCTAACATCCTGAGCTTTTGCAGAAAAGCCCCTGCGTTGTTCGCATTGTATTTCAGCGCGTTTTCCGCAGCATCCAGTGCATATTCAGTTTGCCCTGTTCCAGAATACGCCAAGCTTAATAGATAATAGGTTGGAGCATGGTCGGGCGCGAGGCGTGATGCATGATTTAGATGAAGAACAGCTTGATTATACTCGCCGTTCTTTAGATTCATCTGCCCAAGTTTCCACGCGGCGAAGCTGTGATTCGGATCGACCCGGAGGGCTGCTTCGTAGTAATGCTTTGCATCTTCGACGGATGAACGGAGTTCTAACCACTCCCCGATTTGCATGAGCAATTCAGATGCACTTTGCTTTTGCCATGTGACACTGATGAGGCTATCTGTCTCACCTGCTATGCTGTTGTGATGCATTCCCTTTCATCCTCTAATTTGCCTCTTGCCGTTGCCGCTACAGTCATTCCCCAGCGGCCTCCTCTAATGCTGTGTCGGCAGCCGCACCACCGTTGAGCTGAGACCTACCAAACTCTTCCCCAAAATCATTAATGATTTGAGCGGCTCTTTTCATGAAGGCCTTGATAATGGGGCGGTAAGATGGCCGTAGCTTTTTAGGGAGAGGCACTAGCCGCTGACCACGATGGATGCCTTGTCTATACCCTCCTTTGTGGGTAATATTTGTCTCCCCACCAGAATGCACTATATGCATATCGGGAACGGGCTTTTCTTTGAAATCCATCCGATAGCGTGTGCCATCTGGCCCAGCTTCTGAGCCAGAAAGTTTCGGAGCCGCTGCAAACATCGCGCCGCCCATGCCAGCGAGTCCCCTGCCCATACCAGCGGCCCCCATGTTGAGGCCCAGGCCCCCCTGCATCATCGTGTCCAGGTAGGACGGGCCGACCGTCAGCGTGCCCATGTAGTAGAGCTTACCGTCCCCGCTGCCGTTCGGCCCCCACTGGTCATAGCTGCCCCACTCTCCGTCGTGGAACGCCTGGTTGTCAAAGCCTCCGCCCCACACCTGCCCCTGCATGGCGGCGTTATAGGAGAACTCGGTCTCCGACAAGCCCTCCGGGTCCGTCCCGTCCGTGGGGTCGTTGCCGCAGTAGGCGTACCAGTTGTCGCCGTCGCCCGCCGGGTCCTGCGTGATGAAGCGCCCGATGCGCGTGTCGTAGTAGCGGTGACCCATCAGCACCAGACCGATGTCTGCGTCCGTCTGACACCCGTTCCCGCCCCCGAACCGGAACGGCGTCCCCACATTCCCCGCCGCCGCCAGCACCCCCCCGAACCCCGTCGTGTCCTGGTAGTAAAGCTGAACCGCGCCCGCCGAACCGTCCACCGTCCACAGGTTCCCCAGACGGTCGAAGTCGTAGAAGGAGGACACCCCGCCCCGACGCTCGCTCAGGCCCGCCGTGTAGACCGCCTGCCCGTCCCACAGAACCGGCGAGCCGGCGGAAGTGCCGTCACACAGATACGAGTAGCTACCCGTGCTGTCGGTCTTTGCCACCCGCAACCCCAAGCCGTCGTGTCCTCATACGTCCACTGGCTCTTGCCTGCCCCGTCCAGCGTCCACAGGTTCCCCAGGCGGTCGTTGGCGTAGTAGGCGCTCGAACCGCCCCGGTTCTCCGACAGCCCCGGCGTGTAGACCGCATGGCCGTCCGAGAGAACCGGAGGCGGGCGGTCAAGTATACCAGGGAGGCAGGCGGTCAAGCATGTGGCAGAGAAGATCGGCACCGGCACAGGCCGGGGAAACGCCATCGGCCATGTACCAGGAGTTGCCCGTCGGATCGTTCTTGCGGAGGCGCATCCCCAGGCCGTTGTAGATGTAGCCGTCCGTGTTAATAACGCAGTTGAGGGTGGAAGTCGAGGGTAATCATTTCAGCATCCGCGTTGTAGTATAACGTCGAGAAGCAGTACGGAGCCTCCAGGCCACCAGACTTTTCCTTGACTGGCGCACCGAGCGATACCAGCACTCGGTATGTGCCAAAGCCAATGTCATAGCGCCTACTAAAGAACGACTTGTTGATTATGTAGATAGGAACATCTACAGGGACTGGCACCCACGTCTCATCCAGTTCAATAAGTGTGATATTCCCTTTCTTTTCTTCTGAGAGGATTTTGTATAAATCGGCTAGGATTTTTTCGTCACTAAGAACTGAGTCTAAGTCCTGAGCCAGTAGTTCTGTATTCATTAGTCAAGATGTCCTGACAATTCACTAAAGATGTACATGGCCTGTCCTTTCCATTGGCCAAGCTTGCCAAGAATCCTATTTCCACTCCCGCCTATCTTTAGCTCGTGAGTGAAATCTCCTACAGGTCTACCAAGGCGTTTGATGCCGCTCTCGCCACGCGGGCCAACTACGCCCTTTTTAAGAGCTGCAACGAACTTTCTAATATCTGCTTTCCCAACCTTTTGTTCTAACGTGCTGAAGACATCCTTGGTGATCCAACCTCCTATGCCTCTCTCCGCATCCACTACCGCCGCATCTTCTCCCCTGCTGGCCCCCGCCGCCACGATGGTCGCCGCCGCCAGCGCCCCCGCCCCGAAGACCGCGATCCGGCTGGCATGGCCCGAATCATACGCGCCTGCCACCTGCGCGGCATGAGTAACCGTGCCGAACGTTAGATTATTGTCCAGCCAAGTGCCCGCAACGTATCCCGCATCGGGGATCCAATGTGTAACGCGCTCCCCTTTTTCATTGGTGTATTGATCGCCAACCATGCCGGTGGGATCACCATTGTTCCAGGTTCCGGTTCCTGGCTGATGGTCGTCGGGGTTTGGATCTTGCCATATCATGAACAGCCCCGTCGGATCAACCTCATCCATGGGATCGTTGCCCGCGTAGCTGTACCAGTTGTCGCCGTCGCCCGCCGGGTCCTGAGAGATGAACCGCCCGATGCGCGTGTCGTAGTAGCGGTGACCCATCAGCACCAGACCGATGTCTGCGTCCGTCTGACACCCGTTCCCCCCGCCGAACTTGAAGGGGTTGCCTGTGCTGCCCTCCGCGTACACCCACGACCCAAACCCGCTGAAGTTGTAGCCCGCCGAGTACCCCTTCCCGCTTCCGTAGTCCAGCGTCCACAGGTTCCCCAGACGGTCGTTCTCGTAGTAGCTGCTCGAACCGCCCCGGTTCTCACTTAAGCCCGGCGTGTAGACTGCATGACCGTCCCACAGAACCGGCGAGGCAGCCGAAGCGCCGTCGCAGAGGTAGCTGTAGCTGCCCGTGCTGTCGGTCTTTGCCACCCGCAGCCCCAAGCCGTTGTAGACGAACGTATCCACCACCCCGCCCGGATAGTTCGCCTGCACCAGACGATCCTCGTCGTCATAGACGAACTGGTACACGCTCCCGCCCAGGCTGATGCGCGTCTCGCTGCCGTTGAGGTCGTAGGTATCGCTCTCATTGCCCGCCGTCCCGCTCGTCAGCTTGTCGTGGGCGTCATAGGTGAACGACTGCACCACGCTCCCGTTCTGCGTCTGCGTCAGGCGGTTGCCGTTGTGGTCGTAGCTGTAGCCGTGCGTGAACGCCACCGGCCCCGTCCGCACCTCAGACACAAGCTGCCCCGCCCCGTCGTAGCTAAAGGAGGTCGGTGAGCAGGCCTCTGAAGGGATCTTAGCCATGATGAGCGGCCGTTGCTAAGTGATTGCCTCCCTAGCTCATCATTCCTGAGCCAATCCATACTACAAAAAGTAAATATAGCAACATAGCCACAGCACCCACTGCAGCTGTCGTTGCTATAAAGCGAAACCGACGCCCGAGCAACCACAAAAGTGTTGCACATAATCCTGCGGCAATCAAGCAGTTAACAAAACCTTCTCTCGAATCGTACAAGGGTCGCGAAAGTTTAGCACTGATCACTGTAATGGTAATAACTATGGCGAACAAAGACGCGGGACCTAAAACCAGCCCGACAAGTGCATCCAACCAGTAAGTCCTTGTAAGCAATGCCTCCTGCTCTTCCTCCTCTTGCTTTAAAAGATGCGGAACAGAGTGCCTCGGAGGTGGAGGCCAGACATCCTCTCCTTCGTCTGGCCCTTGATTTTCGTTTTCATTTGGCGTATTACTCATCACTTTGGGTCATTGTCACCGATCACAAGCTAGGGAACAGCTAGGCTATAGGTATGCGCCCCGGAGTCATACCAAGCCATGCCGGCCAAGACTTCTCCATGTCCTGGCGGGTCATCAAAGCCCGTCTGCCAGTAGGAGGGGGCATGTTGAGGATCATCTCCGAACTGAGCTAGGCCAGCAAATAATTGGAGCGTCATGCCGCCCAAGCGAGTAGCGTCACCTGTTGCTCCGTACATAAAGTCTCCCGCATTCCGCCTTTCCGAAAACAAAAGTGGATTCTTAGTCTGATCTACCCCTTCTTTTATGTCCCATGCACCCGCGATGTGAGTTCTTTTGTCCGGACCGTGTACCTTGCTTTTGAACCACTGAGCACGAGCTAAAATCCCCGCTAGGGTGGAAAGCGGACTTTGGGGATATTTTGATCTGAAATTAGGTGCCATGTTTCTCGCTGCCGCTTCAGCCGTGTGGACATTCCTCATCAATGTGGCAGAACCGCCAGGAAAGTTCATTACGTTCGTACCGAAGATGCCCGTAGGGGCGGGATTGTAGTTTGTGTTGAAGCCGACGGTAACTGAGTACAGATATTTGGCATGTGTATAATCACTATTGGTGACTTGCCAAAAGTCGTAAACACCTGGATTACCGTTAAGGTATGCTGCTGCACCGTCTGCGGCTTCTTGCTGAGTAAGAAGCCCTGAAGGATCCGCCCCATCCATGGGGTCATTGCCCGCGTAAGTGTACCAGTTGTCGCCGTCCCCCGCCGGGTCCTGAGAGATGAACCGCCCGATGCGCGTGTCGTAGTAGCGGTGACCCATCAGCACCAACCCGATGTCCGCGCCTGTCTGGCACCCGTTCCCCCCGCCGAACTGGAAGGGGTTGCCTGTGCTGCCCCCCGCGTACACCCACGACCCGAACCCGCTGAAGTTGTAGCCCGCCGAGTACCCCTTCCCGCTTCCGGAGTCCAGCGTCCACAGGTTCCCCAAGCGGTCGTTCTCGTAGTAGCTGCTCGACCCGCCCCGCCTCTCCGACAGCCCCGGCGTGTAGACTGCATGACCGTCCGAGAGAACCGGCGAGGCGGGAGAAGTGCCGTCGCAGAGGTAGGAGTAGGTGCCTGTGCTGTCGGTCTTTGCCACCCGCAGGCCCAGACCGTTGTAGCTGAACGTGTCGCTGTGGCCGTCAGGGAACTTGGGCAACATCATATAAGCATGAGTAGCAAGGGCCTACACTATGGAAGTTTAAGACATGAATCCTCTTCTTGATCCCACTGTAGCTCGGGCGCGTTCTGAGAGTACCAATCAGAGGCTTCTACATACTTTATGGTGTCGTCAAGTGCATTTGAGAGTAGGTCAAAATTGGAAGGTTCTTTAGAAAAAACATTGAAGTGCCACCCATCGTACCCGCTAAGAATGACTAGGGAGTATAGCTCAGATAGCTTCTGCATCCAATTTTCGTTGTCTATGAAGGAGGCCCCCAACAGAATCTGCATTTTTGCCTGGCTCTCTGTATGAGAGCCAGCATAAAGGGCTAGGGCATCACATCTATACAAGTAGTCAATGACAGATGTGCCGTTCTCTGTTTTGGCTACCCATAGACTTTCGTCAACATTCCTAACGAAGTAGGAAGGCAAGATAGTGTCGTCCGACGAGTAAAATTCTCCACCATACAAAGCGATATTCGTCGATATGCAGGCCTGCTCGTCTCTGCATATCGAAAGATCTTTGATTGAGGAAACTATATCCTCCAAGGCCCCAGAACCGAGGTGGGCAGAGCAAGACATCTGTTGCGAGAGTGCCCTCAGAAAGACCACCCTAGGGTCTTCAACGGCCTTTTTTGCTACCTTATTGGCAACAAAAATGTTGAGGCCATATACGATACGGAGTGAGAGGCCCATGTAAGCATGGTCTTCAGTTCGAATGATTTGTTCCATGAATGTGGTCTTCACTTTCAGGCAGTTAGGGCACAGGCACTAAATTGCGAGGAGGGAACAGTCTTGATACCTCGCTGATGATCCAGTATGCAATGACGCCAGCACTCACACCCCCACCCACCTGAGCCGCGCCCCTGGGTGGAGTCCATGCAGGGTTAAACCTTATTTCTGAGGCTGGATTAAGTTCGATCTCTTGACCTGGTTTTAGATGATCGTTTTCTGCCCTCTCCCAACCCCGATCACCTTTTCGCAACCGATGCCAGTGGTTATCCTGTTGCTTTTTACTCGGATGGTCAGGGCGCCCGTGATCAAAGTCTAAGGCATCTTTACCACCTGGTCCGATGTAACGTTCGCTTCCCTTACCACCACTACCATGACTGGGGTCGCGTCCCCATCCAGAGGGCAGACCTGACGGATCATGAGGTAATACTAGCCCATCCGCAATCATCCCCCCGCCGGGTGTGCCTGCCCCGCCGGGCATCGGGAGGCTGTCAATGTAGTTCAGGTAGCCCGCCCCCACCACATCCGTGCCGGAATACACGAAGCGGCCAGGACCATCCGACTTGAAGAAGTCGTAAGTGCCATCCACCCCATTGCGGTAGTCCTGAGAGTCGCTCGTCCAGCCCGACTGCCATTGCTCCCCCTCTTTGGAGGGGTCGAAGATGATGCTCAGTCCGTCCGGGTCCACCGCGTCCATCGGGTCGTTGCCCGCGTAGGCGTACCAGTTGTCGCCGTCCCCCGCCGGGTCCTGAGAGATGAAGCGCCCGATGCGCGTGTCGTAGTAGCGGTGACCCATCAGCACCAGACCGATGTCTGCGTCCGTCTGACACCCGTTCCCCCCGCCGAACTTGAAGGGGTTGCCTGTGCTGCCCCCCGCGTACACCCACGACCCAAACCCGCTGAAGTTGTAGCCCGCCGAGTACCCCTTCCCGCTTCCGTAGTCCAGCGTCCACAGGTTCCCCAAGCGGTCGTTCTCGTAGTAGCTGCTCGAACCGCCCCGCCTTTCCGACAGCCCCGGCGTGTAGACCGCATGACCGTCCCACAGAACCGGCGAGGCAGGGGAGGCGCCGTCGCAGAGGTAGCTGTAGCTGCCCGTGCTGTCGGTCTTTGCCACCCGCAGCCCCAAGCCGTTGTAGACGAATGTATCCACCACCCCGCCCGGATAGTTCGCCTGCACCAGACGATCCTCCTCGTCGTAGGTGAACCCGTAGACATACCCGCCCAGGCTGATGCGCGTCTCGCTGCCGTTGAGGTCGTAGGTGTCGCTCTCGTTGCCCGCCGTGCCGCTCGTCAGCTTGTCGTGCGCGTCATAGGTGAACGACTGCACCACGCTGCCGTTCTGCGTCTGCGTCAGGCGGTTGCCGTTGTGATCGTAGGTGTAGCCGTAGCTGTAGGCGATGTCGCCCGCTGATGTCTCGCTGCTCTGCTGGCCCGCCCCGTCGTAGCCGTAGGTGGTCACGACGTTGCCCTGGCTGCGCCGCACCACGCTCCCGGACGGGTCGTAGTCATAGTGCAGCGCCCGCGCCGGCGTCGCGTCCATCCAGTAGTAGCCGGTGTCTGTGAGCTGGCTGGCAGTGTCGTAAGAGTACGTCTCGAAGTCCGCGTTGCCCTTGTCCTTGCGGATCAAGCGGTCCGCCCCGTCATAGGAGAACGTCGTCGTGCCGTCTGCGGTGGAGCGCAGGCTGCTCAGACGCCCCCCGGCGTCGTAGGTGTAGTACCAGTAGCTCACGTCCCCGATGCCATTGTAGACGTACCCTTCCATCACCGTGCGCCGCCCGTCGGCGTCGTACCAATAGGAGACGCCCCCTACCGGCGAGGTCAGAACGCTCAGGTGCAGGCCGTCCCCATACGTCCAGGTCGTCGTGCCCGTGGCGTCGGTCATCAAGGTGCGCCGCCCGTCCGCGTCATAGCCGAAGTGGGTGGGGTGCAGGGTCGGGTAGGTGATGTCGGTCAGGCGGTTGTCGGGGTCATAGGCGTAGGCGATGACCTTGCCGTCCGGCTTGGTCCGCGACAGCGTGTTGCCGTTCTCATCGTAGGTGACGCTCTCCTGGGTGCCGTCCGGGTAGTAGGTGGCCGACGGCTCGTTGCGGGCGGTGTACGAGTAAAACGTCGTGTGCCCGTTGCCGTCCGTCTTGGATGACAGCAGGCCCCGCTGGGTCTGCCCGTTGCGGTCCGGGCTGCCCAACCCGCTGGGGCCGTCATAGGTGTAGGTGACGACATCGCCGCGCCCGTTGGTGGTGGTAAGCAGCCGGTCGTCGGCGTCATAAACATTCGTGACGGTGTGGTTGTCGGCGTCGGTGACGGTCAGCACGTTGCCGTCGAGGTCATAGGTCGTGGTGGTCCGCGTGTTATCCGGGGCGGTGACGGCGGTGACGCGGCCCCAGTTGTCGTAGGTGTAGGTCGTCGTGTGGTTCAGGCCGTCCGTGCCGGTCATCTTCCAGCCCAGGGCGTTGAAGGTGGCGCTGGCCGTGTTGTAGTTGGCGTCCTGGGCGCTGGTGACGTTGCCGCTGGCGTCGTAGCCGACACTGGACTGGTAACCCAGGGCATCGGTGAGCGTCGTGGGCAGGCCGTTGGTGTAGCCGCTCACGGAGGAAGTGGCACGGTTGACTTCAAGTGGGCAGACAACTGCCTCTCGAAGACGCCGCGCGCAGGCGACTTCACGCTCAACGGCGACGCCGCGCCGGACGACCGCTTCAACTACCGGGCCAAGCTTGTCCGGTGAGATTTAGCCCGCCCGGCGACAGGCACGTGCCGTTCCGGTCCATGCCATGAAAAGAACACTTTTAACAATCGCTGCCCTGCTCGGCCTCCTGCCCGCCGCTCAGGCCGAGGGACAACGCGCCATGAACACGCCGCCCCCACCCGCTCCGGTCACGATCACGGCGGATTTCGCCGTGCCTGTGGACAACCCGCTGGTCAAGACCAAGTTCGGCGTTTACAACTCCGGCGTCGTGCCGCTGTCGCATTATGAGCGGGACATCCCCCTGCTGGACGAGGTCCACCCGGACTCGCTGCGCGTGGACCTCGCCTGGGGGACGCGCTGGGCGGGCTGGAAGACCCCGCCGGTTTCGGGGACTGCCGCGCAGCCCGTCTATGACTTCGCCGAGATGGACCGTATGGCGGCCCTGCTGAACGGGAAGAACGTGCGCCCGTTCTGGTCGTACTGCTATGTGCCCGCCCCGTTGCAGCCCGCGCCGGGCCGCTACCGCGCCGTCCCCACGGACATGGCCGCCTGGGGGCGGATACTCGGAGACTACACGCGCCACGCGAGGCAGGGCGGCCCGCTCCAGACAGTCGGACACCACGAGATTTACAACGAGCCGGACAATGGCGATTTTCTTCGGGGGACGGAGGCCGATTACCTGGCGATGTACGACGCGGGGGCGCGCGCCGTCCGCGCCGCCGACCCGGACGGCGAGATCGGCGGCCCCGCGCTCGCCTTCACCGACGCCTGGATCGGGCCGTTCCTGGACGGGGTCACGGCGCGCGGCCTGCCGCTGGACTTCTTCTCGTTCCACTTCTACCCCGGCGTCCCCTATCACGCCCATGACATCGCGGGCGTCCTGGGGCTGGTCCGGGGGCAGCTCGCCGCACGGCCCGCCCTGGCGACAACCGAGGCCGCCCTGGACGAGTACAACGCCTACCCCATTGACTACCCTGTGGGCGGCCGGCAGGACCACTACCCGCTGGCGTCCGCCCTGCTCCATGATTACAACTTCTTCCTGTCCCAGCCCTGGCTGACGTCGGTGCATTGGGCGCAGTTCATGGACACCGGCGGCGGCAACTGGTCCGGCATGGTCAGTCTGGACGGCCACCGCAAGGCCGCCTTCAATGCCTACCTCCTGTATGGCCGGATGCCCGTGGATCGCCGCCGGGTCGTCGTGAGCGGCCCCGACGGGCTGGAAGGCATGGCGTCCGCCGACACCCACCGGGCGAGCCTCGTCTTCTGGAATCGCACGGGCCGAGAGCAGACGGCGCAGGCCGCGCTCCGGCGCCTGCCCATCACGCGCGGCCACCTGCGCGTCTTCCGCATTGACTCCTCCCACGCCTCCTGGGGTGACGACCCCACCCAGGAGCGCCTGCTGCCGACCGAGACGCGCCCCCTGCATGGCTCCGCGCCCGTCGCCTGGTCCGGCACGATCCCCGACGGCGGCGTGGTCTATTTGGAGGCCGATGACGATTCGGGCCTCTCCGATCTGGCCCCCAACCCGGTGGCGCAGGTGGTACGGACGCTCCACTTTTACCCCGACCGCGCCCAAACCGCCTATGCCGACTTCGACCGCAGTACCTGGATCGCCCGGCTCGGCATGGGCACTGAGTTATCCGCCAATGCGACCGTCGGCGTCACAGCGGAGGGTCTCCCGCCTGTCCTCACCGTCTCGGCGCAGGCCGACGGCGCTCTGACCCGGCACGACGCAAACAGTCTCCTCGGCGTCCGTTTAGACTACCAGGTCGGCAACGCCTACACCAAATCCGTCCTGTTCCACGGCAAACTCCCCGGCGTCGGCGATTTCTCCAACGCCCGCCTCGCCGCGCCGATGCCTTGGGGCACGCGCCGCCCGCCCGACGCCGCTGTCCGCGTCGCCGACTTCGGTCACTTCACCGTCACGCCGCGCGCCCACGCCCCGGCGGGCTGGACCGGGCGCGTCCAAGTCACGTTCCTGATGCAGAACACGGGGCCGGGGACGCGGGCGAAGATCGTGCTGGGGAAGTGAGGCCGCGATGCTTCCCCGGCGCTGAACCGCCGGGCTTTTGAAAAGCAAATCCCCGCCTTCGCGGGCATGGAATGTTCTTGCGCCCACGAAGGTGGGGGCTTGCACTTTTACAGCACGGGGGTTCAGCCCCGTGGGACCAGCCCTGCCGTTCAGGGCAGGGTACTGAGGCCACCATGAAGCTCTTCACGGAAGCGTTTTTGGACAGGTGGGAAGCCTTTGCCACCAAGAGGGGCAAACGGTGGGAGGAGAAGCCCCCGCCGAAATGGGTTGTGGCTACCAACCCTGATCTACGCTTGCAGCCGACGGAGAGATATACGTTTGGGATGTATATGCGTCAAATTGCCTTTCCCGTATTGCCTATCTTAGTCTTCATCGTTTTAGGCAGGCTTGCCCCTCTTGTTTACCTTTGGTTTAAGTACCCGGCCTTCTTCCAGAACCGAGGGCTATACAGATCGCTCATCGGGATATTGTCACAGCAGGGATATTACTTGCTCCCGTGGGAAATGCTGTTCCTTCTGGCGTTCAACGGCATCCTTTACCTACCGCGCTTCTACTTCTGGAACCGGCGGGCGGAACGCCTGCGGCGCGAGCCGCCGCTGCCAGATACGTCCGCCGAGGCTGTTGCGCTAGACACAAGCATTTGGCCGCCGCCGCCGAAGAAACCTGCCGATTGACAGCAAAACTTTACCTGGGGCCGCTTCATCTGGTATCATCAGACTTGTATCACTACCATTGCAAACTTGACGCGCCTGCGCCTCGAAAGATCACCCATGAAGAAACTCTCGCTCCTTCCCGCCTGCGGCCTCTTGCTGTCCCTGCTCACGACTGCCGCCGTCGCTGCGCCGCCCATACACTCCCTTAAGGCGAAGCCTGCCATGACCAACGTCTACAAAGTCGCCCCCGCCGTGCCGGGCCGCGTGCAGCCGTTTGACCTCGCCGACGTGACGCTGCTCCCCGGCCCGTTCCAGGCGGCGCGGGACCGGGACATGGCTTACCTGCTGTCGCTGGACCCCGACCGGCTGCTGCACAACTTCCGCACCGAGGCGGGTCTGACGCCCAAAGCGCCGATCTACGGCGGGTGGGAGAATTCGGGGGTGGCCGGGCACATTTTAGGCCATTACTTGTCCGCCCTTTCGATGGAGTACCGGGCGACGGGGGACGCGCGGGTCAAGAAGCGCGTAGATTACATCGTCGGTGAACTGGCCTTGTGCCAGGAGAAGAACGGGGACGGGTATGTGTCGGCCATCCCCGACGGCAAGGCCATGTTCGCCGATGTCGCGGCGGGGCACGGGAACGGTGTCCACCGGGGTTGGGTGCCCTGGTACACGATGCACAAGCTGTTCGCGGGACTGCGCGATGCGTACCTGTACACGGGCAGCGCGCAGGCCAAAGACGTGCTGGTCAAGCTGTCGGATTGGGCGGTGGAGACGACCCGCAATCTCAGCGACGCCCAGTGGCAGGTCATGCTGGAACAAGAGCACGGCGGCATGAACGAGGCGCTGGCGGATGTCTACGCGCTGACGGGCGAGCCGAAGTATCTGGACCTGTCCCGCAAGTTTTACCAGAAGGCCGTGCTGGACCCATTGACGCGGCGCGAGGACGACCTGACGGGGCTGCATGGCAACACGCAGATCCCCAAGCTGATCGGGCTGGCGCGGCTGTATGAACTGACGGGCGATCCGAAAGATAAGACGGCGGCGGAATACTTCTGGGACCGGGTCGTCCACACGCGCACCTACGCCATCGGCGCGAACACGGACAGCGAGCACTTCGACGCGCCGGGCAAGCTGAGTCAGCACCTCAGCCCCGTCACGGCCGAGACCTGCAACACCTACAACATGCTGAAGCTGACCCGGCACCTGTTCGAGTGGACGCCCACGACCGAGTACGCCGACTTTTACGAGCGCGCCCTGTATAACCATATCTTGGCCTCGCAGGACCCGGTGCGCGGCATGATGACCTACTACGTCTCGCTGAAGCCGGGCCACTTCAAGACCTACAGCACCCCCACCGAGTCGTTCTGGTGCTGCGTCGGGACCGGCATGGAGAACCACGTCAAGTACGGCGACAGCATCTACTTCCACGACGACAACAGCCTGTACGTCAACCTGTTCATCCCCTCCGTGCTGAAATGGCACGCGAAGGGCTTGACCGTGCGGCAGGAAACGCGCTTCCCCGACAGCGACACGACGCATCTGACCCTGACCTGCGCCAAGCCAACGGCGCTGGCCCTCAAAGTCCGCTACCCCTCCTGGGCGCGCGGCCTGACGGTTTCCGTCAACGGGCAGGCGCAGACGATGACGGGCAAGCCAGGCGCCTATGTTTCCCTCGCGCGCCGGTGGAAGAACGGCGACCGCGTGGACATCACACTGCCCATGCACCTGTACCAAGAGGCGATGCCGGACGATCCGACCAAAGTCGCCATTCTCTATGGCCCGCTCGTGCTGGCCGGGCAGCTCGGCCATGAGGGCATCCAGGACCCGATGCCCTACGCGGGGGACGCGGGCGCGTACTTCCGGGTGAGCAACCCGCGCGTCCCCGTCCTGGTTCCCGGCAAGGAGGCGCTGGCGACATGGCTCAAACCCGTCGCCGGTCAGCCCTTGACGTTTCGCACGGCGGGCGCGGGGCGGCCCAACGACGTCACCTTGAAGCCGTTCTACAGCACCTATTTTGGGCGCTACACCGTGTATTGGGACACGTTCACCCCGCAAGCCTGGCAGCGGCACGAGGCGGACTACCGGGCCGCGCAGGAGCGGGCGCGCGCCCTGGAAGCGCGGACGGTGGACGAGATGCGCCCCGGCGAGCAGCAGCCGGAGCACGACCACCATCTGCAAAGCGAGCAGTCCAACACGGGCGACGGCCCCGATGGACACGGGCACTGGCGCGACGCCCGCGACGGCGGAGGGTTCTCGTTTGAGCTTAAAACCCTGCCCGACGCGCCGCAGGATTTGGTGTGTACCTACTGGGGGTCGGAAGAGGGCAATCGGGCCTTTGACGTGTTGATTGACGGGACCAAGATCGCCACCCAGACGCTGCACGAGGATAAGCCGGGGCAGTATTTCGATGTCGTGACCCCGATCCCGGCGGAACTGGTCGCGGGCAAGTCGAAAGTCACCGTGCGCTTCCAGGCCCACCCCGGCGCGATGGCCGGCGGCCTGTTCGGCTGCCGGGTGGTGCGGCGGAGATGAAAATGAATCTCTTGACCCAGTACCCCGCCCTGAACGGCGGGGCTGTAAAAAAGCAAATCCCCGCCTTCGCGGGCATCGGAGAATGCTCTAGGGGGCACTGCTTGCCGCGCCCTCTTCATCTTGCGCCCGCGCAGGCGGGGGATTGCACTTCTAAAGCCCCGCCGTTCAGGGCGGGGATAACGGACCAACTCTATGAAACATTCCCCTCTCGCCCTGACTCTGGGCCTGCCCCTCGTTCTGGGGGCGCTTCCCGCCCAGGCACAGACCCCGCCCACGCACGCCCTGGCCCCCGACACCTGGGCCGCCACGGACGCCCTCGGCCGCACCCTGCCCACGGCGGGCCAGGCCCCCACGCCGCGCCCCGGCAAGTTCGTCGGCGTCTTTTACTTCCTCTGGCACGGCCAGCACGGCAAAGACGGCCCTTACGACAACACCCTCACCGCCGCCGACCCCGCCGCCCATCCCTACGGGCCGCCGGGCGCGTTCCACTGGTGGGGCGAGCCGGCGGTCGGCTACTTCCTAGCCGACGACCCCTGGGTACATCGTCACAACCTGCAAATGCTGGCCGATGCGGGTGTGGATGTGATCTTTTTCGATGTCACCAACGCCTTCACCTACCCGACCATTTACCCCCTCGTCTGCCGCATCGCCGAAGATATGCGACGGCAGGGCATCCCCGCCCCGCAGATCGCGTTTATCACCCACGCCGCGCCGGGCAAGACGGCGACGCAGCTTTACCACGACTTCTACGCCGAAGGCCAGTACCGGGACCTCTGGTTCCGCTGGGAAGGCAAGCCGCTGATTCTGGGCGACAAGGCCGGCAAAATGGACGACGGTTCGCCGATGGACCCCAAAGTCGTGGACTTCTTCACCTGGCGCAACTCCTGGGCCTGGGACCCCGGCCAGGACAAGTGGCAGTGGATAGACAAGTACCCCCAGCGCGCGGGCTGGCACACCGATCCCCATGTCCCGGAGGAAGTGCCGGTTTCCGTCGCCGGACACCCGGTGGACAGCCTGGGGCGCTCCTACCACAGTGACGAACAGTGGGGACACGGGACAGAGCCGCCCGTGGACGCCCAATACAAGACCGCCGACACCGATAAAGGGCTGCAATTCAGTCAACAATGGGAGCGGGCCTTGCAAATAGACCCGCAGTTCATCTTCCTCACCGGCTGGAACGAGTGGGTCGCCCAGCGCTTCACGAGCGGCGCGGGCGGCGGGCCGGGCTTTCTAGGGCGCACCCTGAAGCCGGGCGAGACGTTTTTCGTGGACAACTACAACGAGGAGTTCAGCCGCGACGCTATGCCCATGAGAACAACGGAGAAGGGCGGCTACGCCGACAACTACTACCTCCAGATGGTCGCCGGCATCCGCCGGTTCAAGGGCGTCCGCCCGATGCCCGTCGCGCACGGCTTCCACACGCCAAGATCGTTCTCGGCCTGGAACGGCGTGGAGCCAACCTATTCGGACGCCATCGGTGACACCCTGCACCGCGACCACGACGGCTGGGGTAAGATGCACTACACGGACACGTCGGGCCGCAACGACATCACGAGCGCCAAAGTCGCCTGCGACGCGAAGAACGTCTATTTCTACGTCCACACGCAGGACGCGCTGACGCCCTACACCGGCAAGGACTGGATGCAATTGCTCATTGACGCCGACCAGAACCCGAAGACGGGCTGGAACGGCTATGATTATGTCGTCAACAGCCAGGTCATCAACGCCAGCACGACGACGCTGAAGCGGCTCCCCGATGGCAAGACATGGCCGGTCCACTACCACGCGGCGGGCAACGAGATGACCATCATCGTCCCGCGTGCCCTGCTCGGCCTGACAAACCTCGCAAAGACAGCGTTCGACTTCCATTGGGTAGACAACGCGCCCGTGGGCGGCGGCCCCAAACAGATCGCCGACTGGTGGTACGTCGGCGACAGCGCCCCCGACGGGCGGTTTAACTACCGCTACCTCAACGTGACCCCACGCTGATCTGTTGAAAGGGAGAAGGCGATGAGTCAATCTAGCGAAAACCGGAAACGAGCCGTCCAAGTAATCATGCGGCGAAACATGCTTGAACGGCGTATCAAAAAGACTCAGCAGCGCCTCGTTGCCCTTGAAGGTGAAGCACGGTACGACTTGGAAGACAGCCTTCTCGCAGACCAAGCGGCATTATCCAAGGCAATCCCGACCTTGGAGGCTTTCAAAGCAGATTTCCGGCAAGAAGAAGAACGTATCCGCAGGAAGACTCAGGAAGCATTACGCATCCAAGAAGAATTGAGGAGCCGTCAGTTCCCAACCTTTCCGGGCGGCAACGCCCCTCCAAGCCCAGGCCAAACCCTCGGTTTCCTTGTCATTTTGGCGGCGATTGCCGCCATCGCCAGCGGTGTGCTGCTCTTGCTAAAGTAGCGGCGGCAGGCAGAGTCGAGAAGAGGGCGCAGCAAGCAGTGCCCCACAGTTTTGATGCCCACGCAGGTGGGGGTTTGCTCTTTTACAGCCCTGCCGTTCAGGGTAGAGAACACCCTATGACCAACACAACAGCCCTCCTTATCGGCCCTGTGACCGCCCTGCTCGCGGGCGCGACCGTCAGCGCGGCTCCCATGCCGATCCGCGCCGTGCAGCCTCAGCCCAACGGCGTGACGCTGACGATGCCGCGCGGGGCGCTGCGCCTGCAAGCCCTGTCGGCGTGCATCGTCCACGTCACGTACAGCCCGACCGGCACGTTCCCCGCGCCGCGCGTCCCGGTCGTGATCGGCCGGTTCACGCCGACGCCATTTCGGCTCATAGCGAGCGCGCAGGCCGTGACATTGGCGACGGGGCTGATGCGGGCGCAGGTAGACTGGAAAACGGGCGCGGTGCGCTTTCTGGACGCGGGCGGCAAGGCGTTCCTGTCCGAGACGCCGGGTGGGCGCAGCATGACGGCGACGACGCTGGACGGGCCGACCCCGGAACCGGCGTACAAATCGGCGCAGTCGTTCGCCTTGCCCTCTGACGAGAGCATTTACGGCCTGGGGCAGCACCAGGACGGCCTGATGGATTACCGGGGCAGCGTCGTCACGCTGGAGCAGGTCAACCGCGAGGTCGCCATCCCGTTCCTGGTGTCGAGCCGGGGCTACGGGGTGCTCTGGAACAACCCCGCGCACACGGAAGTCTCGGTGGCGGCAAGCGCGGGCGTCCCGATCCCCTCGGTCCAATTATTTACCGTAGGCGGCAAGCCGGGCGGGCTGACGGCGGAGTATTTTCAGGGCCAGGATTGGAAGACGCCGGTGGCGACGCGCGTGGACGCGGGGGTAGATTTTGACTGGAAGGCGGCCCCCGTCGCTGGGCTGGGGCAGGAGAACTTCAGCGTCCGCTGGACCGGCTTCGTGCAGGCCGAGGCGGGCGGCGACTACACCTTTGTGACTACCAGCGACGACGGCGTCCGGCTGTGGGTGGACGGCAAGCCGGTCGTGGACGACTGGAACGTCCACGCCGCCCGCACCGATGCGGCGACGGTGCGACTGGCCGCGCATTCCCGCCATGCGATCCGCATGGAGTATTTTCAGAACACGCGCGACGCCGTCGCCCGGCTGGGGTGGCGTCTTCCGGGCGGCACTCAGACACTGGCCTGGACCTCGGAGGCGGCGGACACGGTGGATTATTACGTCTTCTATGGCCCCAAGATGGATACCGTCATTGCGGCCTATCGGCAGGCCACCGGGCAGGCCCCCCTGCCGCCGCGCTGGGCGCTGGGCTACTGGCAAAGCAAGGAGCGCTACAATACTCAGCAGGAATGGCTGGACATTGCGGGGGAGTATCGGTCACGCCGCCTGCCGATAGACAACTTGGTGCAGGACTGGTTCTACTGGAACCCGTACCCCTGGGGGTCGCACAAATTCGACCCGAAGCGCTACCCCGATCCGGCGGCGGGCATCGCCACCCTGCACGACAAGTACCACATGCACCTGATGATCTCCGTTTGGGGCAAGTTCGATCCCGGCAGCCCGGCTAACCCGGACGCCAATTTCGACGCCCTAAACGCGCGGGGCTACCTGTACCCGTCGCTCGGCGAGGCGGCGCATTACTACGACCCCCACAACCCCGGCGCCCGCGCGCTTTACTGGCAGCTCATGCGGGACCAGATCTTCGACAAGGGCGTGGACGCCTGGTGGCTGGACGCCTCGGAACCCGAAGTGGACATGCGTGGCTACCGCCGCGTCCCGACGGGGGCCGGGCTGGGCGCGCGCGTCTTGAACGCCTTCCCGCTGATGCACACGCTGGGCGTCTCGCAGGGCCAGCGCGCCGCCGCGCCGAACAAGCGGGTTTTCCTCCTGACCCGCTCGGCCTATGCCGGCCAGCAGCGGACGGGGGCAGCCACCTGGTCGGGCGACATCACGGCGTCGTGGGAGGTCTTCGCGCATCAAATCCCCGCCGGGCTGAACTTCTGCCTGTCCGGCATCCCCTACTGGACCACGGACATCGGCGCGTTCTTTGTCAACTATCCGGGCGGCAACGCCAACCCTGAATACCGAGAGCTGTTCACGCGCTGGTTCGAGTGGGGATCGTTCTGCCCCATCTTCCGCGTCCACGGCACCTCGACCGCCAAAGAGATGTGGCGCTTCGGCCCGGAAACCGAGCAGACGCTGCTGCAATACGACAACCTGCGCTACCGCTTGATGCCCTACACCTATTCTCAGGCATGGCAGGTGACGCACGGCGGCGCGACGCTGATGCGCGCCCTGGTCTTCGACTTTCCCACCGACCGCGCGGCCCGCGAGAGCCGCGACGAGTTCCTGTTCGGCCCGTCCCTCCTGGTCTGCCCCGTCACCCAGCCCGGCGCGACCACGCGCCGCGTGTACCTGCCCGCCGGCACGTCCTGGACGGACTTCTGGACCGGCCAACCGGTCAAAGGCGGCCAAACTGTGGCTGCGCCCGCCCCGATTGACCGGATGCCGCTGTACGTCAAGGCTGGGGCCATCGTGCCGCTCGGTCCCTACCTGCAATACGCAGGGGAGAAGCCCGCCGACCCCATCGAGCTGCGCATCTACCGGGGCGCGGATGGAGCGTTCACGCTTTATGAAGATGAGGGCGACAACACGAACTACGAGCGCGGGGCATTTGCGACGATCCCGCTGACCTGGAGCGAGGCGGCACGCACCCTGACGCTCGGCGCGCGGGCGGGCCGCTTCCCTGCAATGCTTTCGCGCCGCACGTTCCATATTGTCTGGATCAAGCCGGGCCGGGGCGCCGGCGTCGCGCCCGCCGCAACTGCCGACCGCACCGTGACCTATGACGGACGGGCCGTGACGGTCAAGTTTAGCGGCTGAGTTTGGGTACGCCACTCCTACCGGCACGGTAGCGGCCTGAAAAATAGCGTCCCCTGGACGCCCGCACTTCCTTGGAGGCAATGCTGTGACCTCGTCTCTCATGACAACTGCTTCAGAAGACATGACAACTGCTTCAGAAAACGAGTTCGCGGCGCTTGTCCGCGAGGCGCATGCTTGCCGCGCCTGCCCGCGCATGGAGGGCCGCCGCCGGGTGCTGTCCCCCGCGAACGGGCCGCTCTCGGCGCGCGTCCTGTTTATCGCGGAGGCGCCGGGCCGCTTCGGGGCGGAGAAGGGCGGCATTCCGCTGTCGGGGGACGCTTCGGGGCGCAACTTCCTCCGCTACCTAGCGGCGGCGGGGCTGACTCGGGACGAGGTTTTCGTGACCAACGCTGCCCTGTGCAACCCGCGCACGGCGCGCGGGACGAATGCCCCGCCCTCGCCCGCCGAACTGCGGAACTGCGCGCCGTTCCTCCAGCGCACCCTGGCCGTTGTGCAGCCCACCCTCATCGCGACGTTGGGCAACAAGGCGCTGGCCGCGCTCCATCTTCTCGCACCTCACGCCTATACGCTCCGCCAACACGCGGCGTCAGTTGTTTGTTGGAACGGGTACACGCTGTTCCCGCTCTACCACCCCTCCCCCCAGGTGGTCATCAGTCCGACAGGGCGCAGTCACGCTTCCCAGGAAGAGGACTATCGCCGCCTGCGGCGCCTGTTGGATGGTTCCTTGGAAACGCTCCCGGCATGACGACGACCCTGGACGAAGTGCCGGGGGCGCGGGAGCGTCCGGGCCGCTGCCCGATCCGAATCGCGCGGGAGGACGATGGGACGGTCACGATCACCATCCCTGCGCGCGGCGTTTCGCCTGTCGTCCTGTTCTTCGCCTGCATCCTGCTCGGCAACCTGCTCATCACGCTGTACACGGGCCTAGTTTTGACCCTGATGCACCGGAGCGTGCTGTTCATGGCGCAGATCTCGCCCAGCGGCCTGCCCTACTCGCTGCGGCATTGGGAGTGGGCGCTGCTGACCGGCCTGCTGCTGGCCGAGGCGCTGGGGTTCTGGACACTGGCGGCGATCCTGCGGCCGATCACGGCGCGTGATACGGTGGAGATTTCCCGCGAGTGGGTGCGCGTCCGGCATGGGGAATGGGGGCGGGCGCGGGAGCGGCGGCTGGCGCGGGGGGACGTGCGCGGCTTCCTGCTCCGGCGCGTCCCGCCGGGGCTGGATGCGGGGACGCTGACGATCCAGGGCCGGGGCGAGGAGATCGAGATCGGCGAGTTCTTACGCGAAGCCGACCGGGAATGGCTGGCCTCGGCGGGGAACGCGCTGCTGAACGGCTAGCCGTCCGATCACCTTAGCTCAGGGCCTTCAGACCGTGCGGCAGGCTGATCGTTTGCGGCGACGGGTCGAGCAGGCGGCTGAGGCTCTGGAGCTGCGCGGGCGAACCGATGGCGATCAGGATGTCACCGGGGGTCAGCGTCCGGTCGTCCGGGGGGTTGGGGACGAAGACGCCCCCTTCGCCGCCCGCGCGCAGGGCGACGACGAGGGCGCCGGTCTTCTCCTTGAACCCGGCCGCGCCGAACGTCCCGCCCGCGCAGGCGGCGCTCGCGGTGACTGTCACCTCGCGCAGCAGGAACGTCGTGTGGTCGGCCTCGGTCATGGCCGTGATGAAGTCCGTGACAGCGGGGTTGATGGCTGTGATCCCCATCCACCGACCGCCCAGGATATGCGGGGAGACGACCTTGCTGGCCCCCGCACGGCGCAGCTTGGCCTCGTTCTGCAAGGTATCCGCGCGAGCGACGATGTACAGGTCGGGCCGCAGGCCGCGCGCGGACAGGACGATGAACGTATTGATGGCGTCCGTCGGCGTCACGGCGATCAGGGCGGCGGCGCGGCCAATGCCGGCCTGTTTCAGCACCTCGTCATCGGCGGCGTCGCCTTCGACGTGCGGCACGTCCGCCTCGCGCAGCATCTCCACGCGCGCCGGTTCCTGCTCGATGACGACGAAGGCTACTTTATCGTGCGTGTAGCCCTGCGCGATCTGCTGTCCGATGCGGCCATAGCCGCAGACGATGTAGTGATTCTTGAGTGCGTCCACCTGGCGGGTCATCCGTTTCTTGGAAAGGAGCAGCAGGGTCTGTTCGCTGACGAACGTCTCAATGATGGTGGTAAACAGCCACGCCGCCGTGCCCAGCCCGAACAGGATCAGGGCGATGGTGAAGACCGTCCCGGCCACGTCGAGCGGCTTGACCTCGCCATAGCCGACGCTGCCCAGGGTGATGACGGTCATAAACAGGGCGTCGAGGAAGCTGTAGTGCTCGATCCCCATGTACCCGGCCGTGCCGCCGGTGACGATGAAGGCCCCGGCCAGGAGCGCCAGCCGCAGCCGCAGGAGCGGGTTACGGTAGAAGTCGCGCAGCCGGGGCACGGGCCTGAGCTTTTGCAGCCGGGGGATCATTTCGGCGTCGCCCCCACCTTGTCCCCCGGCATCACGTTCAGATCAAACGTCTTGCCCCGGAACTTGACGCCCTTAACCGTCAGCCCGCCCCACCCCGGCGGCAGGTGCGGGTCGGCGTACAGCGACGCCTCGCCGTCGCCCGCGAGTTTCGTCCCCTGCCCTTTCTGCCCCGCTTCGACGACCGACAGCCCCACGAAGCCGTACAGGACGCTTTGCAGGCAGCCGCCCATGCCCGTGCAGAAGTAGACGCGGCTGCTCGTCCGCTTCTCAGCGAAGGCGTCCCACGGCCCGCGCATGAACGGGCGGTAGGAGTCGTGGAAGAGGTTCAGGGCGTCCTGGCCGCGACCGAGCCGGGCGGCGGCGACTGCCTCAATACTGGCCGTCATCGCCGGGCCGTTCTTGATGGTGTGGGCGGTGTAGAAGTCCAGCATCTTGCCCTGTGTCGCGGCGTCGAAGGGGACGTTCAGGGGGTGCAGGAGCAGCAGCGTGTCGGCCTGCTTCGCGGCGAAGCGATCCGTCATCGGCGTGTCGTTCTCGGCGGGGATGCCGCGCGCTTTATCGAACGCGAAATACATCCCATCGGCAATCGCCGCCCAGCGCGGGTCTGCGGACTGCCCCATGATCTTGGCCGCCCGCGCCGCCGCCCGCAGGTTGGCCTGCACGACGGCGTTCGTCCAAGCGTCGTCGTCCACCACGCCCGCCGTCTCGTCGGGCGACAGGACGCCTTTAATGTGGTACTTGCCGTCCGCGCCCTTCGTCACGCGCGAGACCCAATATTGGGCCGTCGCCTGCAAGATAGGCCAGCCCTCGCTCTTGAGATAGGTCTTGTCGTCCGTCCACAGGTAATACTGCCAGGCAGCCCAGCCCACATCCGCCGTGATGTGACGCTCGCGGGCGAATTCGCCGCCGACCATTTCCGCACCCGTGTCCGCGCTCTCCCAGGGATACTCGGCCCCCGCGAAGCCGTGACTCTGAGCGCTTTTTTTCGCTTGCCCCAGCCGCTTGAATCGGTAGTCTATGATAGATTTGGCGTAATCGGGGCGCTGGACGATCAGCGCGGGCAGCATCCAGACCTCGGCATCCCAGAAGATGTGGCCGCCGTAGAGATTGGAGGAGAGGCCGAACGGCGGGATGGAATGGTCAGAGCCGGGGTAGGTGGAGGAGAGCAGGTAAAACAGGTTGGCGTGCGTCACCTGCTGCGCTTCCGGGTCGCCGGTGATAATGATGTCCGAGGTCTGCCACAAGCGCGGCCAGTTGGCAGGATGTAAATGGAGCTTGTCGTCTGGAGAGGGGAAAAGCGTTTTCGCGCCATTGGTCAAGGTGGTTAGTTGGCCGGAATGAATATCCAGCGTCTGTTGATACTGTGAAGTTGGCTTCAGTGTCTCGACAATCAGTGGCGGGTAAGCGGCTAATTGACCATCTTTGTAGTCCCCAGCCGCATAACTGACACCGTTGTGGCCGGACGCCTCGACTGGGCCTCCGATGCGCCCGTCACTCAGGTAGGGATCAACAGCGCGATTTTGGTCCGTCGTCGTCAGCACCCACGGGTCGAAGGTCTTCTGGCTCAGGAACAGGGCATTAGCGGCGGCAGCCTGGTCCGTCGGCGACGAGGCCGGGGCGGATGACGGCCCAGTGTCGTGATGGCAGCCGGTGAGCAGGAGACACGCGGCGGCGAGGGTAGGTATAATGCGGGCGTTCACGGGGGTAAGATACGCCTGAACGGGTGAAAAGTCCTGCAAGGCGCGGAACCGGCACTGGAAGTGCCGGTCTACGCGAAGTGGAAGTGCCTCCGGCACTCAGGAACAGCGGTCGGAGGTATTTCCTCAGTCGCGGAGCGACTTTCATTCACCAGTAGACCGGCACTTCCAGTGCCGGTTTCCACGGTCCAGCCTGGGGTTTCAACCCGTGGCGTCAGAACAGAGTAGCGTAAGGAGCAGACATGGCGGACACGCAAGGGGACATGCAGCAGGGGCAGGCACGGAAAGTGCGTTGGGGGGTGATCGGCGCCACGTCGCGCATCGCGAACAGGGCGGTGATCCCCGCCATCTTGAGCAGTGAGCACGCGGAACTGGCGGCGGTGGCCTCGCGCAACCGAGACAGCGCGCGGGAGATCGCGTCCCAGGCCGGGCCGGACGTGACCGCCTATGGCGATTATGATTCGCTGATCGCCGATCATAACGTGGACGTGGTCTATCTGCCCCTGCCGAACAACCTGCACCTGGGCTGGGCGGTGGAGGCGATGAACAACGGCAAGCACGTCCTGTGCGAGAAGCCGCTGGCGCTGAACGCCGACCAGGCGCAGGAGATGATCGAGACGGCGGCGGACAACGGAGTCGTGCTGTCCGAAGCGTTCATGTACCGTTACCACCCGTTGCAGCAGGAAGTGGCGGCTCTGGTGCGCGGGGGCGGGCTGGGCGATGTGCAGCTCGTGCGAGCGTCTTTCTCGTTTGTGCAGACGAACGAGGAGGACTACCGGCGCGACCCCGGCATGGGCGGCGGGGCGCTCTTCGATGTCGGCTCCTACTGTGTCCACATCGCGCGGCGCGCGTTTGGCCGGGAGCCAACGGTGGTGACGGCCAAGTCGCTGTACGACCCGCAGACGGGGATTGACACGACGACGCTGGCCCTGCTGGAGTTCGATGGGGGCGGGGCGGCGCTGATTGACTGCTCGTTCTCGCTGTCGTTCCGGGCGACCTATGAGATCGTCGGCAGCGAGGCGTCGGTCCGAGTCCCGAACTTCCTGCGGGGGGGAATGCGGTCGGGCGGGCAGCCGGAAGCAGGCGACTACTGCCTGTCGCGCGGCGGGCAGGACGAGGAGCGTCAGTCGGCGGCGGCCAACATGTATGTCAGCGAGGTGGAGGCGATGTCACGCCGGATTCTGGGCGAGGACGTGTTCCTGCTGCCCGCCGAAGACGTGTTCCTGCTGCCCGCCGAAGACGGGCTGAAGAACATGCGCGCGCTGGACGCCGTGGCCGCCAGCGCGCGGACGGGGCAGAAGGTGGCGGTTGTCTAACTGAAGCCTTTCCCGGCGCTGGAAGTGCCGGTCTACTGGTGAATGGAAGTCGCTCCGCGACTGAGGAAATACCTCCGACCGCTGTTCCTGAGTGCCGGAGGCACTTCCACTTCGCGTAGACCGGCACTTCCAGTGCCGGTGTCCTAGTCTCCTATAGCGCCACGGCCGCCCCAATCGCCAGGTCATCCCACGCCAGCCGCACGCTCTCCGGTGTCATGTCCGTCTCCTCGAACAGCACGAGCTCGTTATGCTCCCGAAGCCAGCATTTGGGGACGTAATAGCGCGTGTGGCCGTTGATGGCCCAGTAGCGGCCCAGGTTGATCCCGTTGACGTAGAGAACGCCCTTGCCCATCCCGTCGAGGTGGGCGATGACTTCGCGGTCCGGCACGGCCAACTCGCCCGAAGGCAGCGCGAACGAGGCGCGAAAGAGGCGTAAAGGGCGTTTGGCGTCCTCCATAGGTCCCCAGGCGACTTCGCTCGGTGCGATCTCCCAGGACAGCTTGGGGCGGAAGCGCCAATTTGTCAGAGGCGTGGAGAAGTCGCGCAGGACGGGGCCGAACAGGCCCTTTTTATCTTCCTCCAGCCGCCGCCCCTTGAACTGCCACGCGCCTTTGAGATGGCCCATGTCGTCGCTCAGGACGGCAATCGTGTTCTCCCCTGCCGTCAGCGGCACGCGGGCCGTCAGTGACGGGTCGGCGATGCGCTCCTCGGCAGGGGCCTCGCTGACTGCCGCGAGTTCGCCGTTGACCAGCAGCAGGGCGCGGTCAGCCAGGGCGGTCAGGGTCAGAGTCGCTTCCCCATCCGCGTCACTGTGCAGCGTCGTCCGATACCAGGCGTAGCCGGACTTGTCGAGAAGCTGGACGCGGTTCATCGGCTGGTACATGGCGATCCAGCCCGTCGTGTCGTAATCGGGTTGAGCTTCTTCGTCGGCGGACGCGCTCTGCCAATATTCCAAAACGGGCGCGGCGGGCAGGGCCGTGTCGGGGATGGGCAACTGCGTCCAGGCGCCGCCGGCGTACTTCCACAAGTCGGTCGTGCCCGGCAGGAGTTCGGCCACCAGGCCCTCTTCGGTCTCGCGCAGGTAGTACGCGCCGAGATACACTGTGCCGTCCGCGCCGAACCAGGTCAGGTCCATCTGGCCGGGCGTGAGCGTGAGGAATGTCTGCGTCCGGCCTGCGGGCGTCCGGTGGCGGCGGACGTGGACAGGGTCGCCGGGGGTGGCTGCGAACTTGGGGTCGCTGTCGGGGTCATAGGCGACGACGATGGTTTCGTTCGGGGCTTCCAAAACGCGGGTGATGATCGGCGCATAGAAGTCCATCGGCGTGCCGCCGACGGACCAGTCTAGGACGAGGGGGCGGACGCTGAAGGCCGGGACAGTGACATGGTGCGGCAGGCCCTCGGCGATCTCGGACAGGTCCACGTCCGCGCGCTCCTCGCCCTTGTTTTCCAAAAACCAGAGCTTGCCCGCCTCCGTCTCGCGCCGGTGCAGCAGGACGCCGCTGGCGAGCGTCTGCCGGTGCAGGGCGGGGTCATACACGGGCGCGTTGAGCAGGATGTCCCCAAACGTCTGCGCGAACAGGGCGACGCGGCGCGTCCGGCTATACTTCTTGTGCAGAGTCCCCGTTTCGGACAGCGGGCCGGTGCTGTAGTAGGAGGTCGTCTGGCCGTACATGGCGTCGTAGCCGAAGTTGGTGCCGCCGTGCCACATGTAGTAGGTATAGCCCGCGCCGCCCATCGCGAGTATCCGCCAGGTCTCGCGCTCGGTGAAGGCCGGATCAAACGGGTCGCCGCCGCCCCAGGCGGGGGCGGTGTCTAGGGGCTTGTCCCAGACGTTGTACCAGCCGGTCCAGAACTCGGTCGAGTGCAGCGGCTTGTCCGGCTGCCGCCGCCGGTAGTCCTCGAAGCGGTCGACGATGCGATGGGCGTTGATGCACTCGATGGCGCCGGGGAACTGGCCCTCGCAGGTGATCAGCGGCACGTCTATCCCGTACTTGCGGGCGATACCGATGAGGGCGTCCATGTACAGTTCCTGGGCGTGGCCCTGATTGCCGCCCAGGTTCAATTCGTTCTCGATCTGGCACAGGAGAATTTTGCCGCCCCGCGTGACCTGCCTTTCGGCAAAGATCGGCAGCAGGCGGCTCCAGTAGTTCTCGACGGCCTGGAGATAGAGCGGGTTGAACGTGCGCGTTTCCAGCCCGGCTTTGGCGTAGAGCCAGGACGGGAAGCCGCCGCCGTCCCACTCGGCGCAGATGTACGGGCCGGGGCGGACGACGACCCACAGGCCCGCCTCGGCGATCATGTCCAGGAACGCGGCGACGTCGGCCCGGCCTTCAAAGACGAAGTTCCCCTCCTCCGGCTCGTGGACGTTCCAGAAGAAGTACAATTGCAGGGTGTTCAGCCCGGCGGCTTTGGCCTTCTGAATACGGTCCGCCCACAGCGCGCGCGGGATGCGCGGGTAGTGGATCGCGCCCGCCGTCAGGAAAACGCGCTCGCCGTGGATGAGAAAGGATTGGGCGTCGTAGATGATGGGTTCGGTCAAAGGGTAATCTCCGTCGAGAGGAACCCGGCATTGGAAGTGCCGGGCTACCCTGTGTGAAAGTCGCTACGCGACTGAGGATGGGCTTCCGAATGCTGCCCCTCAGTGCCGGAGGCACTTTCACGCGCGGGTAGACCGGCACTTCCAGTGCCGGGAAATGCGCCTGTGCCGGGGCGGGCAGCGCAACTACTTCGGCTTCCTCTGCACCGGGAAGTAACCCTCGACGCGCAGGGTCTTGGTGATGCGGACGGCGGACAGGGCGCGGTTGAAGGTGTAGAGGTGCAGGCCCGCGACGCCGTGCTCCAGCAGGTCGCGGCACTGGCGCGTGGCGTACTCGATGCCCCGGTCCGTGATCTCCTTTTCGGTCCCCTCGCCTAAGAAATCGGTCAGCTTCTTCGGGATGTCCTGGCCGCTGAGTTCGCCGATGCGCTGGAGCTGGCCGAGCGATGTGACGGGCAGGATGCCGGCCAGGAGCGGGAAGGTGATGCCGGCCTGGGCCGCCTTGTCACGAAAGGCGTAGAAAAGATCGTTGTCGAAGAAAAGCTGGGACGTGGCGAACTCGGCCCCGCACTCCTGCTTGAACCGCAGCCACTGGATGTCGTGGTCAATGTGCTCGGCGTCGGGGTGTTTTTCGGGATAAAAGGCGCAGCCGATGTGGAAATTGAAGTTCGTTTTGACGAATGCGATCAGGTCACTGGCGTGGGCGAAGCCGTCCGGGTGCGGCTGGTACTGCGGGTCGTTCTGGGGAGCGTCGCCGCGCAGGGCCATCAGGTGCCGGATGCCTGCCCGCTGCAAAGTCAGGAGGATGTCGCGGATTTCGTCTTTCGAGTGGCCGACGCAGGTGAGGTGCGGCACGGACTCGATATCCAGTTCCCGCTCGATGCGGCTGACCAGGTCCACCGTCTTCTCCCGGTTGGAGCCGCCCGCGCCGTAGGTGACGGAGACAAAGTCCGGGGCCTGCCGGGTGATCTCGCCTAATGTCGAATAGAGCGTCGCCCAGCCCGCCGGGTTCTTGGGCGGCGAGAACTCATAGGAGAGCGTCGGAACGCCCGCCGTTAATTTGTCACAGAAGGTCATAAAATTACTCCGCCTGTCGTCAGCCGATCCCCAGCAGCGTCACCTCGACGCGCTCGCAGAGCGCGTGGAGCATCAACTGATGGCACTCCTGAATCCGCATCGCACTGGGGTTGACGCTCTGTACGATCATCTCGTAATCCGCCAGCCCCCTGCACTTGCCGCCGGTCTTTCCCAGAAAGGCGCCCGTCACCAGGCCGCGCTCCTTTGCCGCCTTCAGGGCGCGCACGACGTTCTCCGAGTTGCCGCTGCTGGTGAAGACGATCAGCACGTCGCCCGGCATCCCCAGGGAGTATACCTGGCGGGCGAAGATGTCGTCAAACCCGTAATCGTTACCGATACAGGTCAGCAGGGTGCCGTCTATGGACAGGCACATCCCCGGCAGCGATTTCCGTTCGCGGTAGAATCGCCCCGTGAACTCTTCGGCCAGGTGGGCCGCTTCGGCTGCCGACCCCCCGTTGCCGCAGGTCAGCAGCTTGCCCCCGTGGTTGAAGACGTGGAGGACGGCGTCGGACAGAGCGTTCAGCGTCTCCTCATGGGCAGCCAGCGCTTGCAAATCCAGTCGCAATTCTTCGATATGTTTCGTGAGCATAAGGTCAGAGAGGCAACGCCTCGGCCAGCAGAGTCACGGGATGGGCGACGCGGATGTCCGGCAAGCCGCGCTCCTTGAGGCCCGTTCCGATCCAGGACAGGCAGCCGGGGTTGCCCGTGGCGACGACGGACGCGCCGGTCATCCGAATGTTTTCCAGTTTCCGTCCCTGCAAATTCCGTGCCATTTCCGGCTCCGTGAAATTATAAATTCCTGCCGAGCCGCAGCAGACCTCGCTTTCGGGCAGAGGCGCCCAGGTCACGTTTGGGAGCCGCGACAGCAGGGCGCGGGGGGCATCGCGAACCTGCTGTCCGTGCGCGAGGTGGCAGGCGTCGTGATAGATCATGGTCACGGGCGTTTGGGTGACGGCGCGGAGCGGCGCGACCCAGCCGATCTCGTCCAGCCATTCGCAGACATCGCGGACTTTGGCGGCGAAGAGGGCGGCGCGGGCGGCATACTGGGGATCGTCGGCCAGGAGCTGCCCGTACTCCTTCATCATGCTGCCGCAGCCCGCCGAGTTGACAACGATGGCGTCCAGCCCATCGAAGGGCGAGAAGGCGTCAATCAGCGACCGGGCCAGCGAACGGGCCTCATCACCGTAGCCATTGTGGCCGTGCAGCGCGCCGCAGCAGCCCTGACGCCGGTTGACCAGTACCTCGCAGCCGTTGGCGGCGAGGACGGTCACGGTGTCGGCGTTGACATCGCCGAACAGGACGCGCATGGCGCAGCCGGCGAGGACGGCGACGCGGGCGCGCTTCTTACCCACGGCGGGCGTGATCGCTGGCGGCAGCGGCAGCGAGATCGTGTCCGGCAGGCTGGTCTTTTGCGCCGCCGCGTGGGGGTCGCCGGACAGCAGACGCACGGCGGGCGCGGGGATGACGCCTCCCGTCACGGCCTGGGCGGCGCGCATGGCCGCCGTCATCTTCGGCGGGTGGGTGAGCGTGTCCAGCAGCGCCCAGCGGGACAGGTCGGCGCTCCGTGGCCGGGCGCGCTCGTCGTTGATCCGTTCGCGGGCGGTTTCCAAGATGCGGCCATAGGGGACGGCGGAGGGGCAGGCGGTCTCGCAGGCGCGGCAGCCCAGGCAGAGGTCGAGGTGCCGGGTCACATCGGCGTCCTGGGGCGACAAAGCGCCCTCGTGCATCTTGCGCATCAGCACGATCCGCCCGCGCGGGCTGTCCGCCTCGCTGCCGGTTTCCAGGTAGGTCGGGCAGGAGGGAAGGCACAGGCCGCAGTGGACGCAGGCCATGAGGTCTTGCTCGTGTTGGTCTTGCTCGTGTTGGTCTTGCTTGTGCTGGGCGTGGGTCATGGCAGGGTTCGATACGCTTGGGGGTAATACTCGGCGGTGATGTTTCTGCCGTATTCCCAACCGTTCTTGATGTCTTCCGGGCTGCGTGTGGCGTTGTAGTACACATGGACCTCCCCTGCATTGTCCATAAAATCTGACGCCCGCAAGGGAAAGACATATTGCTCAATGGCGGACAGATGCGTCCGAAGAGTACGTTCCGTCAGATACAGGCTGGGCGGCTCGTTGTAGTTGATCTGTTGAACGAGCGTCTCGACGTCGAAGGGGCCGGCGATGAGAGCCTCGGCACACTCCAGCGGGATGTAGAGGGAAGGCATGATGGTGTCAGGGATACCCATTACTTTCAGTTGCTCAATAAGAACCTGGAAGGTTTGAAAAGACACGGCAACAAGGCTGCTGCGATCCACAGGTGCGCCAAGAAGCTGATCGAGATGGATTGTCAGCGGTTTACTGAGCGGAGGATCATGCCGCGTTTGCAGGACGAAACTGATCCACCCGGCGACCTGCCGCTGAAGGGCGTCACTTTGGTAGCGCCCATTCATTATCTTGGAGCCACTTGGCTTGATCGTCGGTAAGGAGAGCGTTTCCATGTTTCCACGTCCCATCTTTTTAAATCCTCACCATTCTGAAAATGAACATGAGGCTGCTCGAAAAGGTCAGGATTACCGCGCTCGCCACGTCTTCGATTGGCACATCTGGGTCAACACGGTGTTGATAGAACAGGTCAATAGCATCAATCTTCAGCCGCCTGAGCGATGCCTCCGCAACCTCCTTGATGTGTTCCGGTCGGCTATCTAACTCACTCCACCTCGATTCGTGGCTGGAGGCAGGTTTGACCCCGAACTTCATGGCGATCACCACTTGCTCACGAATGGGAGAGAGCGCTTCGCCCACAATCTCCTCGTTGGTGAACGGGCCGTACACTTCGGCGGTATCGAAGAAGGTAATGCCGCGTTCGACGGCGGCCCGAAGAAGAAAGAGCATCTCCTGCTTGTCTGGGAACGGGGCATAGGAAAAGCTCATTCCCATGCAGCCCAGCCCAAGTGCCGAAACTTCCAAGCCACTTTTCCAAGTTTGCGCTTCTGCATTGTTTTCTCCTCTGCGGATCGCGAGTTTTCCACTCCGATGAATGTCTGACGGAATGGCTTACACGTCACATAATTTGAACGCTTGATCCAATGCCGCAAGCGGATCGCCTTTGGGAATGAACTCGTGCCCAACGTAGCCTTCGTAGCCCGTTTGGGCAATGGTGCGCAGGATCGGCGGGTAGTTCAACTCCTGGGTATGGTCCAGGTCATGCCGCCCCGGATTGCCTGCCGTGTGGTAATGCAGGAAGTGGGCGTGGTGCTCCCCGATGGTTCGCATCACGTCGCCCTCCATGATCTGCATATGGTAGATGTCGTAGAGCAGCCCGACGCGGGGGGAGGCGACGCGGCGGCAGACTTCGACGCCCCAGGCGGTGTGGTCGCACTGGTAACCCTTGTGGTCCACCTTGCTGTTGAGCAGCTCGATGACGAGGTTGACGCCGGCCTGCTCGGCGGCCGGGGCGACCCGCGCCAGACCCCGGACCGTGTTCTCAATCCCTTCCTCTTCAGACAGGCCCGCGCGGCGGCTGCCGCTGAAGACGATGAGGTTGGGAATGGCGTACTTCTGAGCCAGGGCGAGGCTGCGCGTGATCTCGGCCTCGATGCGGTCATGCTCGGCGGGGTCGTTCAGGCCGCGATCAATGCTCTTGTGGCCGCCGTGGGAGGCGATGACCAGCCCGGTGTCGCGCACCTGGTCAAACAGGGCTTCCCCAATCAGCTCGACGGCCTGGTAGCCCATGGCTTTGGCCCGGCGCAGAAGCTCCTCGTCGGGGATGCCCCGTCCCGCGAAGCACCACCAGGAAACGGATTGTCGGATCGGCATGGGAGCCTCCTTCATGCGCCGCTAGACGGCGACGGGCTTGCCGGTGGCGATGCTCTGGTTGGCGGCAACCGAGATCGCCAGGGTCTTGGCGGCGTCGGGGTAGGTGGACAGGACGCCGCTCCCGTCCCCGGTCCGCACGGCATGGAGGAAGGCGGTGTCCTCGATGCCGAAGATGTTGTCTTCGCCTTTGATCTCCTCCGGCTCTGCGCCTTTCTGCCGGATGACCAGGCTGTGTTCCCAGCCGGAGAAGTCGTAGTTAGCGGTGAGGCTGTGGACATGGAGGCGGACGCCGCCGCCGGCGTTGGACGAGACGCTGGACATGAGGTTGGCGATGCCGCCGTTCTGGAACCGGATGGCGACCGTCGCGGCGTCGTCTATGTCGTAGCCAGGGATGCCCTGGTTGAAGCCGGTCGCCGCATAGGCGAAGACCTCCTCGGCGTCACCGAACAGATACCGCACGACATCCACAGTATGCGTCACCTGCTCGTGGAACTGCCCGCCGCTTTGGTGACGATTGGCCCACCAGGAGCCGATGCCGTCGCCCCCCGCCCCTTTGGGCGAGCCGCCCCACCAGCCGCCGTAGGCCAGGATGGCGGGGTCGGCCTGGAGCCGCTCGCGCGCGGTCTGGACGCTCCTGCGGTAGCGGTTCATGTAGCCCGCCCCGGTCAATAGCCCCTGCCGCTCGACCTCGGCGGCCAGTTCCCGCACCAGTCCCAGATCCAGCCCGACCGGCTTTTCCACGAAGAAGGGCAGGCGGTGCGTCAGGGCGGCCCGCTCGGCCTCCCCGTGCGCGAAGGGCGGCAGAAGGATGTAAACGGCGTCCAGTCCGCCGTCCGCCGCCATCTGGTCGGGCGTGTCATAGACCGCCGCCTGCCACTCGGCGGCCATCGCCTCGGCGCGCGGGCAGCTAACGTCGGTAAAGGCGGCGATCTCCACATCGGGAATGGTTTTCAAGGCGTCGGTGTGGGCTTTCGCCATGCCGCCCGCGCCGACGAAGCCGAGCCGGACTGTCTTTGCCATGCGTGTTTCCCCCTTTGGAACCAGCGAATGGCACCCTATACGGCACACGCGCCCGCTTTTCCTCCGCAGGAATTCCCGCGCCTTCCGGCGAAAGAAAGCGTGTAGAGTAGGTGACAACTCCGCGCCCATAAATGGGCGGGCTTCTACGCAGTCGCGACCGCGAGGCTCTTTTGTCCAAGAGCACTTATATTGACGGCGGCATTGGTGTCTCGGTCAAGAGACAGGCCGCACATCGGACACAGATGCCAACGCTCAGACAACTTCTTCTTGGCGCGGAATCCGCACCCAGAACAGTCCTGCGTCGTGAACGCGGGGTCAACCAGTGCCACCTTACGACCAGCATTTTCGGCTTTCGACGTAAGGACAGAACGGAACTGTGACCACGCAACATCTGCAATGGATTTAGCGAGGCAGTGGTTCTTATAATTTCTTTTGACCATGCCTTTGACATTGAGTTTTTCGGCGGCGATGACGCCGAAGCGGTTGACCAGCCTGCGGGCGTTCTGATGGCAGAAGTCGTGCCGCCGATTGCGAATCCTCTCGTGGATGCGGGAGACGACCTTGCGGGCCTTCTTCCTTGCCTTTGAGCCACGCTTCTGCTTGGCGAGTTTGCGGTGGGCTTTGGCGAGGGCCTTCTCGTCACGGCGGAAGAAGCGGGGATTTTCGATGAACGTCCCATCCGAGAGAGCCGCAAAGGTCTTCAGACCAACGTCAATACCCACGGCCTCCTCGGACAGCGGCAGGAGTTCAGGCTCAATCTCCTGGCAGATG